>Ga0308009_10000033_pt1 | contig 140499 bp, 139 predicted proteins | sample Neamet127_FD_203134 | JGI IMG/M metagenome (GOLD analysis project Ga0308009, IMG submission 203134) | Marine microbial communities from water near the shore, Antarctic Ocean - #127 | ecosystem: Environmental > Aquatic > Marine > Unclassified | place: Southern Ocean | collected 2014-07-24 | reverse complement strand
CCAAAGCCCTTCGAAAGGGCTTCCGTTTGGGGCTGTCGGCTCCGGGCTACGCCCTACGCCGACAGCCCCAAACGGAGTCTCATCTTGATTGACGCTGCTGTCTCACCTTCATCGCCGCGCAGCAGCGGAAGGCGTTGCAAGTAATCTCACACCACGAACGCAGCCTTGATAGGGAGAGTAATAGGTTTGGATACTAGCGGCGATAATAATTCCAAGCGCAATGATGATCGCACCTTTGATGGTATTATTCATTTAACTGCCCCACCTATTACTAGCCCCGGAACCCGGTAAGTTGCCATAGCTTCCGCCAAGCTGTGCAGATCATAGCCGCTACCGTAATCGTCGGCTACGTCTTTGCCTGCATGGCCCATTAGCTGCCGCTGCACTCCCTCAGCGATCCTGGCCCTACGAACATAATCTTTGAAGGTATGACGGAAGGAATGAAAAACCTTACGCTTGTCAGTGATACCGCAGACATTACGCATGTAAGGCCCAAACCATTCGCCCCACTTTGCAGTAAGCCTACCGAATATATTGGGCTTAAGGTCCGGGAACACCCTCCCCTTTTGATCGGGTAACTTCTCGACATAAGCAACAAACCCAAGCCGCTCTAGCTCAGAATGCAATGGCACAAGGCGTTCACTGGCAGCGTTCTTAATCCTGTTCGCCTGCCCCTTGTCGTCGGTAGCGCCGGTGATGTGAAGGAACCAACCTGACAGCATCTTGCCGTCTTGATCGGGGTATTCCTTGCGCTGCACGTCCGACACGCGAAGCTGTCCAATTTCCTCTAGCCGCGCCCCTGTGAACAGGCCGAGCAGCGGTAGCCAATATGCAGCCTCAAGCCTGCCGCCCTTGGGCCGCTCTCCCTTGGCATAGACCGGGCTGGAAAAGATGGCCTGCAAATCAGACAGGGAGAACGGCTGACGCTGCATTTTGCCGCCATCGGCTACCTTGACGCTAATGCCCTCAGCTACGTTCGCTGGCGCTAAATCGTTCTGATATGCCCAGCCAATCAGCGTCCGCAGGCGGGATAGCTTCATGTTCGTATTGGCGACTGTCTGCCCCTCAGCGAGCAGCTTGTCCTTGAAGGCCAGCACGTCCTGCCGGGTGATTTGCTCGACCGGCTTGCGCTCAGTCCGCTCATAGAACCAGCGGGCTACGGCTTCATGGGTATCCTTGCCCTTAGCTACGACGCCACGCTCAGCGGCCCAGCGATCTAGAATATCCTTGTCGAGATACAGCCCGGACCCGGTAGCAGGCTCGCATTCAACGGCTTGATTTTGGCTTTCCGATGCGCGGGCATTTTGTCCGTAACGAGCATGAAGGCTATTTCGCAGGGCTTCCAGTTCCGCCCCTGCCTTCTCCCGTTCATGCAGGACCAGCAAGCGCCCAGCCCTAGCTATCTCAGCCGGGGAAGCGTCAGCCTCCTTGCCCTCGCTAAGCGCATCCATGATCGGCCCTAGGGCTTCATGCTCCATATCAGCGGCAAAGCTGGCATCCGAAGCTAGGTCAATTTGCTCTTGCTCATGCTCCCAACGCTGGCGCTCCCGCTCGATCTGAGCAGCGGACTTGATAGGCATCGGCTTAGGTTCGGATTTATCCCCGGACTTATCCACAGCTTTATCCCGCTCCGCTTGCTTAAGCAGGGCGTGAGCCTCTTTCGTCATATCGGGTATCACGGCCTTTGCAGCGTCCCGGTCCTTTAGACCTAGCGAACGCTTTATCTCCCGCTTCCCAGCCATGAACGGGCGCAGGTCCGCAGGTATGCCCATGCGGAAATAATAGACCCCGTTAGGGGCTCTGTGGAGGTATGAACACATAGGCTTCCGTCCTCGTACCTTTGTACTAGACGCTTGTAAAAAGCCTTTGTTTCCCAATACTTTACCGTGATTTCAACGGCTTAAAGAGAATGGTGGAGCCGAGGGGGATCGAACCCCTGACCTTTCGCATGCCATGCGAACGCTCTCCCAGCTGAGCTACGGCCCCATTCCCGTTGGGAGGCGGGTCACTAACCGGACCCGCCCGGGTTGGCAAGCGGCGTAAACACCGCCTGCCAAATTTCTTTCAACTTAACGCCGATCTTCTCGGATCAACGCTCATGCTCGTCCTGCGGCGTCTCGACGCCGAGGTCGTCGTCGCCGCCGAGATCGACTTCGTCGTCCGCCGACGGCTCTTCGTCCTCGCCGGTGATCGAGGCGATGTCCTCTTCCTCGTCATCCTCGAGATCCGCGTCCGGCTTCTTGGTGTCGGGCTTGGCGACCTCGAACGGCAGCGGCTGCTTCGACTTCAGGATGGGCTCGGGCTCCCACGCATACCCGCACTCGATGCAGGTCACGGGGTCGGCTTTTTCGAGGTCGTAGAAACGCGTCGCGCATTTCGGGCACGAACGCTTCGTGCCCCATTCCGGCTTGATCATGCCGATAGAACCTTTCGAATGGATAGATTGTGAGGGATGCCCTCGCAAAGTGGGCGCGCCTTGCCATAGCGCAAGGCCACTGTCAAAAGCCCGGCCCCATGGCACACCCCCTCCCCCAGCCGCTCGACGTCGTCGCGCGTGGTCCTTTGACCGGTTCGATCGCGGTCCCCGGCGACAAGTCGATCAGCCACCGCGCATTGATGTTCGCGAGCCTCGCGGTCGGCACCAGCCGGATCGAGGGCCTGCTGGAGGGCGAGGACGTGCTCGCCACGGCGGCTGCGATGCGCGCGATGGGCGCGACGATCGAGCGCGGCGAGGATGGAATCTGGACGGTGGACGGCGTTGGGGTCGGCGGATTGCTCCAGCCCGAGACCGCGTTGGAGATGGGCAATTCGGGGACGTCGACGCGGTTGCTGATGGGCCTCGTGTCGAGCCATCCGATTACCTGTACCTTTACCGGCGACGCTTCGCTGTCGGGTAGGCCGATGGGGCGCGTGATCGAGCCGCTGTCGCAGATGGGTGCGGACATCACGTCGTCGCCGGGCGGGCGGCTGCCGCTGATGGTGCGCGGGATGTGTCCGGCGGTGCCGATCGAGTACACGCTGCCGGTCGCGTCGGCGCAGGTGAAGTCGGCGATCCTGCTGGCGGGGCTCAACACGCCGGGGATCACGCGGGTCATCGAGCCGGTCGCGACGCGCGATCACAGCGAGCGGATGCTGACCGGGTTCGGCGCCAAGCTGACCGTCGAGGAAGCCGAGGCCGGGCGGATCATCTCGATCACCGGCGAAGCGGACCTGAAGCCGCAGGATATCGTCGTCCCGGGCGATCCGTCGTCGTCGGCGTTCTGGCTGGTGGCGGCGTCGATCGTGCCGGGGTCGGATATCGTCGTGCGCAACGTCGGGCTGAATCCGACGCGGATCGGGATCGTCACGGCTTTGCGGATGATGGGCGCGGACATCACAGAGCTCGACCCGCGCACCGTCGGCGGTGAGCCCGTCGCGGATCTGAGGGTGCGGCATGCGCCGCTGACCGCGATCGAGGTGCCGGCCGATCTCGCGCCGAGCATGATCGACGAATATCCGGTGCTGTTCGTCGCCGCCGCCTTCGCCACTGGGACGACGATCGCACGCGGCGCGCATGAGTTGCGGGTGAAGGAATCAGACCGGATCACGACGATGCGGATCGCGCTCGAAGCGTGCGGCGTAGTTTGCGAGGAATATGAAGACGGCATGGCGATCACCGGCTCGGGCGGCGCGGCGATTCGTGGCGGCGCTCGGGTGGCCTCGAAACTCGACCACCGCATCGCAATGAGCATGGTCGTGGCTGGACTTGGCGCGCTTGAGCCCATCACGATCGATGATGTATCGCCGGTGGCGACGAGCTATCCCGTGTTCTTCCGGTCGCTCGATGCGCTGACCGGACGGGGGGAATAAGAATGATCATCGCAGTCGACGGTCCGGCAGCATCGGGCAAGGGTACGATCGCGCGTGCCTTGGCCAAACATTATGGGTTGCCGTATCTCGATACCGGGCTGCTCTACCGCGCGGTTGCGCTGAGCGTGGCGCGAATGGGGCTCGATCCCGAGACCGAGGCGGACGCGGTCGCGGCGTGCGATTTCAGTGATGCGCTGCTGAGCGATCCGGCGTTGCGTGACGACGAGATCGGCGCGCTGGCGTCGGTGGTGTCGGCGCATCCGCTGGTGCGGGCGGCGTTGCTCCACCGGCAGAAGCGGTTCGCGGCACAGGAGGGTGGCGCGATCCTCGACGGGCGCGACATCGGCACGGTGATCGCGCCGGATGCGGATGCGAAGCTGTTCGTGAAGGCCACGCCGAATATCCGGGCGCAGCGGCGGCATGCGGAATTGCAGGCGCGCGGCGGGACGGCGAGCAAGGATCGGGTGTTGGCGGATATTCGGGCTCGGGATGCGCGGGATAGCGGGCGGTCTACTGCGCCGCTGGTTATGGCGGCGGATGCTGCGCTGCTGGATACGAGTTTTTTGTCGATCGAGGCTTCGGTGCAAAGGGCTGTTGCGTTGGTTGAGGCGCAGCGGGCGAAGAAGGCCGCTTCGGTTTAAGCCACTCCCCTCTCAGCAGCGGCGACCACCCCGGCGAAGGCCGGGGCCCAACTGGAACGTCCGCAGTAACGAAGCCCGTTGCTCAGTTAGCGACGTCCCCCAATTGGGCCCCGGCCTTCGCCGGGGTGGTTGCTCTGTTGGGATGAGCTAACGCACACCAAACATTGTTTCCCCGCGAAGGCGGGGACCCAGACTGGGCTCCCGCCTTCGCGGGAGAACAAGGAAGCGGGGAGCGAACGCACCTTTCTTCTCGCTCCCCTCCCTGGAAGGGAGGGGTTGGGGGTGGGTCGGCCAGCTCGTGCCACGCCCGATCGCTTATGCGGAAGCCGACCCACCCCCTGCCCCTCCCTTCCAGGGAGGGGAGATCGCTCCGCCCTAAAGCGCAGTAACCAGCGCCACCGCCCCGAACACCACCCCCGGAAAATTCGCCACGACGATCGGCCAATCCCGCTTGTCCTTCAGAAACCCATACCCCACCCACAACGCGCAATTCACCATCGTCGCGAACGGCTGCACTACCGATCCCTTCTGTCCGGCGAGGTTGAGCATGATCTGGTCGATGTACGACAGGTACATCACGATCGCCGTCACGGTGGCGACCCAGCCCAGCACGAGAATGCCGCGTTCGTTCAAATCTTCGCTCCTGTTGTGAGCAGCCCCCAACGAAGCCGGGCCGAACTTGCTCCGAGACGCGGTTTCGGCTACACAGCGACGTCCGGCGAGCGATGCTCGTGGAGGAAGGCGCGGAGACCCACGAGTCTCACGCGCCGTTTTCGCATTCAGCGTCTACGTCCTCTGCGCCTCGTGCCGTCCGGATGCTGCGCCGGCGTTCGGTCGTCGCGGCAACGAAGGCCAAGACCAGCGGACCCAACCGCTTGGCCGGAAACAGACTAGGATTACTGAATTCTATGGCAACCCAGGTAATGCCGACCCGCGACGATTTCGCGGCGATGCTGAACGAAACGCTCGGCGACGCCGACAGCTTCGAGGGCCGCGTGGTGCATGGCACCGTGACCGGCATCGAGAACGACATGGCCGTCATCGACGTCGGTCTGAAGTCGGAAGGCCGCGTGCCGCTTCGCGAATTCGCAGCGCCGGGCCAGAAGGCTGACCTCAAGGTCGGCGACGAAGTCGAAGTCTATGTCGACCGCGTCGAGAACGTCCACGGCGAAGCGATGCTCAGCCGCGATCGCGCCCGTCGCGAAGCCGCATGGGACAAGCTGGAAACCGAATTCTCCAAGACGACCCGCGTCGAAGGCGTGATCTTCGGCCGCGTGAAGGGTGGCTTCACCGTCGACCTGAACGGCGCCGTCGCGTTCCTGCCCGGTTCGCAGGTCGATATCCGCCCCGTGCGCGATGTCACCCCGCTGATGGACATCCCCCAGCCGTTCCAGATCCTGAAGATGGACCGCAAGCGCGGCAACATCGTCGTGTCGCGTCGCGCCGTTCTCGAAGAGACGCGCGCAGAGCAGCGTTCGGGCCTGATCCTCAGCCTGGCCGAGGGCCAGATCATCGACGGCGTCGTCAAGAACATCACCGATTACGGTGCGTTCGTTGATCTCGGCGGCATCGATGGCCTGCTGCACGTCACCGATCTCAGCTACAAGCGCGTCGGTCACCCGAGCGAAGTCCTGAACATCGGCGACACCGTCAAGGTGCAGATCATCCGCATCAACAAGGACACCCAGCGCATCAGCCTCGGCATGAAGCAGCTGGAGAGCGATCCCTGGGATGGCGCGATGGTCAAGTACCCGGTCGGCGCCAAGCTCACCGGCCGCGTCACGAACATCACCGAATATGGTGCGTTCGTCGAGCTGGAAGCGGGCATCGAAGGCCTCGTCCACGTGTCGGAAATGTCCTGGACCAAGAAGAACGTCCATCCGGGCAAGATCGTGTCGACCTCGCAGGAAGTCGACGTCATGGTCCTCGAAGTCGATTCCGAGAAGCGTCGCATCTCGCTCGGCCTCAAGCAGGCTCAGGCCAATCCTTGGGAGGCCTTCGCTGCCGCTCATCCGATCGGTTCGACCGTCGAAGGCGAAGTCAAGAACGCGACCGAATTCGGTCTGTTCATCGGCCTCGACAACGACGTCGACGGCATGGTCCACATGTCCGACATCGCCTGGGGTGTTTCGGGTGAAGACGCGCTCAACCTGCATCGCAAGGGTGAGACCGTCGAAGCCGTCGTGCTCGACATCGACGCCGAGAAGGAGCGTATCTCGCTCGGCATGAAGCAGCTCGAGCGTGGCGGGCCATCGGCCGGCGGCATCGCAGCAGCGGGCGACAAGCTGAACAAGAACGCGATCGTCACGGTCACCGTTCTCGAAGTCCGCGACGCGGGCCTCGAAGTGCAGCAGGGCGACGATGGCGCGACCGGCTTCATCAAGCGCACGGATCTGGGTCGCGATCGCGACGAGCAGCGTCCGGAGCGTTTCCAGGTCGGCCAGAAGTTCGACGCTATGGTCACCGGCTTCGATCGTTCGAAGAAGCCGACCTTCTCGATCAAGGCGATGCAGATCTCCGAAGAGAAGCAGGCTGTCGCTCAGTACGGCTCGTCGGACTCGGGCGCGACCCTCGGCAACATCCTGGGCGAGGCTCTCAAGGCCCGTACGGACGCCGAGAAGAAGTAAGCTCAACGGCTTAGCGAAGATTTGGCCCGGCATGTCGCGACATGCCGGGCTTTTTCTTGTCTGGGCCACTTTGGTTTTTGACTGTCCCTCAATTGGTGCTAATGACTCGCAGATTGACTTGTATCAACTTTCAAGCTCTTAGAATGGGCGGGGGCTCGAATGATCCGATCTGAACTGGTCCTGAAGATCGCCGAGGCGCATCCGGACCTCCAACCGAACGAAGTCGAGCTGATCGTCAGCACGTTCTTCGACGAGATTTCCAAGCGACTGGCCGCCGACGGCCGGGTCGAACTACGCGGTTTCGGCGCCTTCTCGACGCGCGCACGCGATGCCCGCACCGGCCGCAATCCCCGCACCGGCGAAGTCGTAGACGTCGAGGCGAAGCGCGTACCGTATTTCAAGCCCGGCAAGGAAATGCGCGCCCGCCTCAACGTCTGAGCGGGGCGTAGGGGCGTCGGTGTTCGAGGCCCCCAATCACGCCAGACGATCATGGCCAACAGGCGTTAATATGCCCGACATGGGTTGACCCGGCGAGCGACCTCGTCTTGTTGGCACTGTGTGCGGACGTGGCGAAACCGGTAGACGCAGGAGACTTAAAATCTCCCTCCCTAGGAGTGCGGGTTCGAGTCCCGCCGTCCGCACCATTCGGGCTGCCCTGCTGGCTGGCGGCATCGCGGCATCCGTCGCCGCGCTGAGCGGGTGCGATCGCCGGCCCGATACCGGGGTGGTCGTCGCCAGCGCGATCGGCGCCCCGCCCCGCGTCGCCGATGCCAGCCGCGTCGTGCTCGACACCCCCTCGCGACTGATGATGGACTCCACCGCGCAGGGGCTCGTGCGGTTCGATGCCGCCGGGCAGATCGAGCCGGGCCTCGCCGAGCGCTGGATCGTGATCGACGGCGGCATGAGCTACATCTTCCGCCTGCGCGAGGGCGACTGGGGCGACGGTACGCCGGTCACCGCGGACCAGGTGGTGACGATGCTGGAGCGCCAGATCGGGCCGAACTCGCGCAATCCGCTCGCGCCGTTCCTGACCGCGATCGACGAGATCGTCGTGATGACGCCGCAGGTGATCGAGGTCCGGCTGTCCCGCCCCCGGCCCGATCTGTTGAAGCTGTTCGCGCAACCCGAACTGGCATTGCTGCGCCTGCGCCCCTCGGGCGGGAGCGGTCCGTTTCGCGTCCTGCGTCGCGGCCGTGCGCCGCTGTTGCGCCCCGCCTTCGATCCGAACCAGGCCGATCCCGACGACCAGCGCGAGGCCAAGCCCGAGGAGGACGTCCGGCTGATCGGCGAACGTGCCGCGCGCGCGATCGCGCGGTTCGCCAATCGCGACTCCGATCTGGTCAGCGGCGGCAGTTTCGTCGACTGGCCGCTGCTGGCGACGACCGACATCGCCACGGGCAACGTCCGCGTCGATCCCGCGGTCGGCCTGTTCGGGCTCGCGATCGTCCGCCGCGACGGGTTCCTCGCCGACCCTGCCAACCGTGCCGCGGTGGCCGAGGCGATCGATCGCACGGCGCTGACCGCGGCAATCGCACCCGCCTGGGATCCTGCCGATCGGATCCTGCCCGACATCCTCGATTCCGCCGCGCTGCCACAGGTCCCCGCCTGGACGCTGCTGACGCAGGACGAACGCCGCGCCGCAGCCCGCCAAAGGGTCGCGGCCTGGACTGGTGGACCGATCGCGCTGCGGATCGCGCTGCCCGCGGGTCCCGGGGCCACGCTTCTCTATGCGCAGGTCGCCGCATCGCTGATCGCGGTCGGGATCACACCGATGCGCGTCGGCATGCGCGATGCCGCGGACCTGAAGCTGGTCGATGCGGTCGCGCCCTATGACAGTGCGCGCTGGTATCTGGCGACCGCGTGCGTCGTCTGCGGCGAGGTGGCGCAGGCCGCCCTCGACGCAGCGCGCGAGGCACCCACGCTGGCCGAGCGCGGGGCGCGGATCGCGGCGGCGGATGCGGCGCTGAACGAGGACGTCGCGTTCATCCCGCTGGCCCGGCCGCTGCGCTGGTCGCTGGTGTCGCCACGACTGCGGCAATGGCAGGCGAACCCACGCGCGTGGCACCCGTTGAACCGGCTGCGCGCCGATACCAACTAATGGTCATGAACCCTCGCGTCACCCGCATCGCCTCCGGCTCGATCCTGGAAACCCTGCCGATGGGCAAGGACGCGCTGTCCGTCCGCCGCCGCGTCGAGGCGATGGAGCGCGTGATGGAGGGGCTGTTCGTCATCCCCGGTACCAATCGCAAGGTCGGCATGGATGTCGTGCTCGACCTGATCCCGTTCGCCGGCAGCACGATAGCGGCCGCGATCGGCGGCTGGATGGTCTGGGAAGCGCGCAACATCGGCATGTCGAAGCTCCAGATGGCGCGGATGTTCGGTAATGTCGGCGTCGACTGGGCGCTCGGCATGATCCCGTTCGTTGGCGCCGTCCCCGATTTCTTCTTCCGCTCGAACACGCGCAACCTGCGGATCATCAAGCGCCACCTCGACAAGAATCATCCGTCGACGACCACGCTCGAGGGATAATCGCGCGGCCCTGCTTTCAGACGGAGAGATCTGCGCTTTTCACACACGCGAAGCACGCATAGCATCCCTGCCTACGGGCACCGGGCGCAGAAACATACCGAACACATGCCCGGATTAGGATCGCGCCATGTATCCCAATTCCGTTCTTCCCGATGCGGCCAAACCCGTGTTGCTGGTGGTCGACGACGACCAGATGATCCGCACGTTGCTCGCCGAGAGCCTCGGCCTGCACGGTTATCAGGTCGAAACCGCCACGAATGCGCGCGACATGGATGCCGTGCTGGCGCGGCGCAGCGTATCGCTGATCCTGCTCGACGTCATGATGCCCGGCGAAGACGGCCTGTCCGTCTGTCGTCGGTTGGCGGGCGTCGGCGCACCGCCGGTCGTGCTGCTGAGCGCGCTGGGCGACGAACCCGATCGGATACTGGGGCTTGAGATCGGGGCGAGCCATTACCTGTCCAAGCCGTGCAGCCCGCGCGAGATCCTCGCGACCGTCCGCGCCGCGTTGCGCGCGCGCGAGATCCAGGATGCGGGCGAGAGCCGATCGTTCGGCTTTCTCGGCTGGCGGGTCGACTTCGCCGCGCACGAACTGTTCGATCCCGAGGGCACCCTGATCGACCTGACCGATGGCGAATTCGCGGTGCTGCGCGCGTTCGTAGAGCGACCGCGCCGCGTGCTGGCGCGCGATGCGCTGCTGGAGGCGGCACGCGGCCCCGATACCGAAGCGTTCGATCGCGCGATCGACGTCCAGGTCAGCCGGCTGCGGCGCAAGCTCCGCTCGCGCGGTGACGAGATCATCCGGACGATCCGCAACGAAGGCTATTTCTTCGTGCCCCGCGTCGCACGCCAGTGACGACGTTGCTGACGCCGCCCGGTACTCCTCCGGTGAAGGGCAGCATGCAGCGCCCTTGGCCGCTGTTCCTGCGCATCTTCGCGCTGATGCTCGGCACGGTCATGCTGGTCCAGATCCTGAACTTCGCGGTCGTGCTGCTGATTCCGCCGCCGATGCCGGTGATCTTCACCGCCAACCGCGTCGCCGCGGTCGCGCGAACCGGGCATGATCCGGGCGGATTGCTCAAGGCGGAACTGTCGTCCGGCCCGCCCCGGTCGAGCGACAATCCGCGCGACAGCCGGCTGGCCGCCTCGATCGCGATCGATCTCGGGCTGGCCCGCGACAAGGTGACCGTGGAGACCGAGCGCTCGGCGATGCCGATGTTCGCCGGTGCGCTTCGTCCGCCGCTGCCGATGGGCATGGGTCGCCGACAGCCCCTGCCCCCGTCGTTCGACAATGCGCTGTTCGGTCCCTTCGTGGTCTCGATCGCGGCGCCGAACGGCCGGTGGCTGGTGATACGCCCGTCGCGCAGCACGATCGGGCCATGGCGGATGCGGATCATCCTGTGGTTCCTCGTCGCGATGGCGGTCGCCGCGCCGATCGCCTGGGCCTTGGCGCGGCGCGTCGCCAAGCCGATCGGCCTGTTCGCCGCGGCTGCGGAACGACTCGGTCGCGATCCGCGCACCGATCCGCTGCGCGTGTCGGGGCCACCGGAGATCGCCGAGGCCGCGAGCGCCTTCAACCTCATGCAGGAGCGCCTGAACCGGTATGTCGAGGACCGGACGACGCTGATCGCGGCCGTCGCGCACGATCTGCGGACGCCGTTGATGCGGCTGTCGCTGCGGCTGGAAAAGGCGCCCGACGACATTCGCGCCTCGAGCGAAGGCGACATTCAGGAAATGAGCCAGCGGATCGGCTCCGCCATGGCGTTCGTCCGCGACATGACCCGCCATGTCCGCCGGCAGCGGCTCGACCTGCGATCGCTCGCCGAGAGCGTCACCGACGATTTTGCCGATCGTGGCGAATCCGTCGTCCTGCACCCGGGCGCGGCGCTGACGATGGAGGGCGATGCGCCGTCGTTGAAGGCGGTGCTCGCCAATCTGGTCGGCAACGCGGTCAAATATGCCGGCCATGCCGATGTGCAGCTTCGTCGCGAACGCGGCCTTGCGATCATCGAAGTGTCCGACACAGGACCCGGCATGGCGCCGCAGGACCTGGCGCGGGCGTTCGAGCCCTTCTTCCGCGCCGAACAATCGCGCAACCGCGATACCGGCGGCAGCGGGCTCGGTCTCGCCAGCGTCCGCGCGGTCGCCCGCGGGCATGGCGGCGACGCGACCATCGCCAACCGGCCCGGCGGCGGGCTTGTCGCGGTGGTGACGCTTCCAGTCTGAGCTGGCCGTCTGGGCGGCAGTCCGAACGGGTCGTCTGAGCCAGACACATCGCGGCAATGATCGGCGTGTCTGACGCACGATCCGGCAGCAGGGAAATTTGCATGCGTATCGTTCTAATGATCGGCGTCGCCGCCATGCTGGCAGGATGCGCCACGGGGGATTCTCGGCACGGCGAACCGGATGGCGCATCCCGCCATGGTCCGGACCATAGTCCAGCGCGTGGCCCAGAGCGTGGCAGGGGCCAGCTTTTCATCAGTCCGATGGGCGAGCCGTTCCGCGCATCGGCGCGCGCGGGGGCGGCACAGGATCTGTGGTTTACCGGCGCGGATGCCGATGGCGACGGGCGGATCACGCTGGCCGAATTCCAGCACGACGCCACGCGGTTCTTCGCGGTGCTCGATCGCGGCAAGGACGGCGAGATCGATCCCGACGACATCGCCTTCTATGAAAACGTCCTGGTGCCGGAGATCCGCGTCGCCTCGGGCGGGCGTGGCTCCCGGCCCGAGGGCGGCGGACCGCGCGGTGGACGCGGCGGGCGCGGTCGCGGCGGTCCCGGCGGTGGTGGAGCCGGCGGCCAGGGCATGCAGTTCGGCAGCAGCGACGGCAACGGCAAGAAAAGCGCCGTCGTCCACGAGCGCCTTGGCGCGGCCCGCTTCGGATTCTTTGACCTGCCCGAGCCGGTGATTGCGGCGGACGTCAATCTCAACCGGGGGATCGATCCAGGCGAGTTCGCCAAGGCGGCAACGACGCGGTTCGCGGCGCTCGACCGCAACCGGGACGGTGCGCTGACCCGCGGCGAACTGCCACGCGCCGGCGACGAGACGTGGCGGAACGGCTCGGACCTGCCGGTCGTCCCGCCACCGGAACCGCGCGAGCCCTGACGTGCCCCCGGTTCCCGATGACGACCGTCGCCGACACTTGCCCTCGTCGCTCCCGTAATCACCGGACGACTTGGGCGAGTGCCGCGACGGTGCGGTCACGCTCGCCGGATCAAGGTCGCGGTGGCATCCCGCCCATTCCCATTGGACCCGGTCCCATCGGCCCCATTCCCATCGGACCCGCGCCCATCGGCCCCGGACCCATCGGACCGAACCCCGGCCCCCTGCCGTGCCGCACCCGCATCAGCGCCTCGAACGCGCGACGCTGGGTAGGATCGAGCGAATCGTAGAAGGTGCGTGCGGCGGCGATCCGCTTCGCATCCTCGGCCGAGCGCCGCGCCGCATCCTGCGTCATCCGGTCGAGCTGCTGGGCGAACCCGTCGGTTGGCGGCATCGTCTTCGGCCCGTCCTGCTCCGGCCCGTCCTGCCCCGGCGCACCGGGCATCGGCGCACCGTGCATCGGCCCGCGCCATGGCGGCGGCGGCGGCGTCATCGATGCCAGAAATGCCATCAGGGCCGGGCGTTGATCCGCGCGCAGGTTCAGCAGCAGGGCGGTATCGTCGGCCTCACGCGCCTGCATCTGGGCGATCATCGCCGGCGTCGGACCGCGGCCTCTACCGCCCTCATGGTCCTGCGCACGCGCCGGCATCGATACCGCCAGCACCGCGGCGCCCATCAAGGGCGCTGCCCATCTCTTCGTCGTCTTCATGATGATAGTCCCCTCGTGTTGATGCGGTCGCCGGCTCAGCCGAGCAATCCGGAAACGATCCATCGGCGACTGACCGCGGACTTGACGATCGTCGCGCCGCACCGCCGGCAGGCCGAACGCTGGATCGGCTCGTCCTTGATGTCGCGGTGCCGCGACCGCGGCGTATGACGGCCAAGCGCGCAGGCGGCCGATGGTCGCGTTCGCGCACCTGATGTCTGCATCTCCAAAGTCTGCCCCCGTCCGCCTCGATCGCCGAAAGATCGGACCCGCGATCTGGCCGTCAAACTTGTCCCCCGTATTTCGGCCACGTTGCACACGCCCGCGTGACGCCGTTTTCATGTAGCCATGCCGCCGGTTTCGGCGTTCATGGCGGACCCGAGCGCGGTGTCGTCGCCCCGTGTCTCGCCGCCACAGTGGAGCCGATCATGGCCGAAGCCGATCTCGTCACCTTCTCCAACATCCAACTGCGCCCCGATCCGTCGCGGACCGTGATCCGCCCGTTCAACATCGAATATCCCGGGCCGTTCAAGGTCGAGGGGCATCCCCGCGCCGAGCGCGTGATCGACCGCGTGCTGTCGCTGACACACGACGAACTTCACGCCGAACGCGAGCGCGTCACCGCGTCGCTCGACGAGCGCCACCGCGATGTCGACGACCTGCTGCTCCACCGTTTCGGCGAGGTCATGGCGGTGGTGCACGACACCCGCGAGATCACGCGCGACCAACAGGTGCTGATCGGCGCGTATCTGAGCGGGGAATATTCGTTCGAAGCCGCCGCGCTGTTCAACCCGAGCATGGTGCTGCATCCCGACCAGACCGGCGCGCCCGACGACGGTCTCCGCTTCATCCTGTCGCTGCGCGGGATCGGCGAGGGTCACGTGTCGTCGGTCACGTTCCGCACCGGCCGCTGGTCGCCGCAGGACGGCTTTTCGGTCGATCCCGCCAGCCGGACCGCAGTGCCGCCGCGGATCGCACCGACCGACCGCGGTGCGACCGATGGCGGACCGACCCAGTTGAATTGCAGCGGCAGCCGCGAATTATCGGAGACGGTGATCTTCCCGATCCTGCCGAGCCAGCGCCAGGGGATCGAGGATCTGCGCCTCGTCCGGTTCGAGGATGCCGGCGAGGTTCAGTATCTCGGCACCTATACCGCGTTCAGCGGGTCCGAGACGCGCTGCGAACTGCTGCGGGGCGAGGACTTCAAGACGTTCGAGATGCAGCCGATGCGCGGCGCGGTCGCAGCCACCAAGGGGATGGCGCTGTTCCCGCGCAAGATCGACGGGCGCTTCGCGATGCTCGGGCGGCAGGACAATGAGAACATCTGGTTCCTCAGCTCGGACGATCTGCTGACCTGGGAGGGCGGCACCAAGATCGTCGAGCCGAAATGGCCGTGGGAATTCATCCAGATGGGCAATTGCGGCTCGCCGATCGAGATCGACGAAGGCTGGCTGGTGCTGACCCACGGCGTCGGCAGCGTCCGCAATTACTGCGTCGGCGCATGCCTGCTCGACCGGGACGATCCGACCAGGCTGCTCGCGCGGATGACCGAGCCGCTGATCGTGCCGAGCCCGAAGGAGCGCGACGGGTATGTGCCGAACGTCGTCTATAGCTGTGGCGGGATCGTCCACGACCGCACGCTGTTGCTGCCGTTCGGCGTGGCGGACAATTTCGCGTCGTTCGCGACGGTCGATGTCGGGCGGTTGATTGCGGCGATGGCGTAATTTGGGCGGCGCTTCATCGATCCTCCCCCGCCAGGGGGAGGTGGCGCTGAAAGCGACGGAGGGGGAGGACACGGAACGAGCGTGGTCGCCTACCTCCCCCTCCGTCAGGCTACGCCTGCCACCTCCCCCTTGCGGGGGAGGATTGTTTGTAGCCATCGCTTGCGAAAATCAGTCAGCTCTGCCCTATTCGGCAAACTCAGTCCGTTGGACGACCAGTCGCGCACCAGCGAAATCCTCCGCCGCGACTGCCTCGATCTGGCGTTCGATACCGCGCGTAAGCCCAGCGGGCACCGTCACCGCAAAGCCGCGCGCGATCAGGCCTTCGACGGCCCAGCGGACGCAATAATCCGCCGCGACGCCGATCACCGTCACGTCCGTGACGCCGCTCGCCGCCAACCCCGCGAAGAACTCCTCCCGCGGTGTCGTCGGTCGGTCGGAATCCCGCGCATCCTCGATCGCCAGCCCCGGCTCGGCCCACATATCGAACACCCCCTTCTCGATCCGCCACGCTGGAATCGCCGCATCGACCAGCGCCACGTCGAGCATGTTGCCCCACCCTTGCGTGCCGCGGACACAATGGATCGGAAACACCGCCGCCTCGGGCGATGCGGCATAGGTCTCGACGAAATGCGTATCGAAGGTGAAGAGCACGCCCGCGGTCTCCTCGGGCTTCAGCGCCGCCAGCCACGCCTGCATCGGCGCCACCAAAGCCGCCGCTCCGGCCACGCTCAGTGCGCCCTCGCCCGCCATGAAATCCCACTGCGTATCCACCACGACCACGAACCGCGCCATCGCCCGTCTCCTTTGCCCGCTGCTTGACACACTCGCGTCTTCTCGGACACCCGCAGCACTCGCAACGCAGGAGCCCGCGCGCATGGCCGTGACCGATATCGCCACCCGGACGTACAATCACAATTTCCGGCTCGATCCGATCGTGCGCAGCCTGCTCGATACCGATTTCTACAAGCTGCTGATGCTGCAGATGATCCGCCACGCGTATCCGGACGTTACCGCCACCTTCGCGCTGATCAACCGGACGAAGACGGTGCGGCTGGCCGAGATCGTCGACGAAACCGAGTTGCGCGCGCAGCTCGATCACGCGCGGACGCTGCGGTTCGCGAAGAAGGAGCTCATCTGGCTCGCGGGTAACAGCTTCTACGGCAAGCAGAAGATGTTCGGGCCGGAGTTCCTCGCCTGGCTCGCCGAGTTTCAGCTGCCGGCGTACGACCTGCGCAAGGTCGACGGGCAATATGAGCTGCATTTCGAGGGGCCGTGGAGCCACACGACGATGTGGGAAATCCCCGCGCTGACGATCATCAACGAGCTGAAGTCGCGCGCGGCCCTGCGCGATCGCGGGCGGTTCGCGCTCGACATCGTCTATGCGCGCGCCAAGGCGAAGCTGTGGGAAAAGGTGGAGCGGTTGCGCGAGCTGCCCGACCTCGTCCTGTCGGATTTCGGCACGCGGCGGCGGCACGGGTTCTTGTGGCAGCGCTGGTGCGTCGAGGCGCTGAAGGAAGGGCTCGGCGACCGGTTCATCGGCACCTCGAACGTGTTGCTGGCGATGGATGCCGACCTCGAGGCGATCGGCACCAACGCGCACGAACTGCCGATGGTGACTGCCGCGCTGGCCGACAGCGACGCTGACCTCGCCGAGGCGCCGTACCGCGTGCTCGAGCTTTGGCGGCAGCATTATAACGGCAATCTGCTGATCGCGCTGCCCGACGCCTTCGGCACGACCGCGTTCCTGCGCAACGCGCCGCACTGGCTGGCGGAGTGGACCGGCTTTCGCCCCGACAGCGCACCGCCGATCGCTGGCGGCGAGCAGATCATCCGCTGGTGGGAGGAACAGGGCGTCGATCCGAAGACCAAGCTGCTGATCTTCTCCGACGGGATGGACATCGACACGATCGAGCAGGTTTACGGCCATTTCCACGGCCGCGTGCGGATGAGCTTTGGCTGGGGGACCAACCTCACCAACGATTTCCGCGGCTGCGATCCGGACGAGGCGACGGCGCTGGAGCCGATTTCGCTGGTCTGCAAGGTGATCGCGGCGAACGGCCGGCCGGCGGTTAAGCTGTCGGACAATCCAGCGAAGGCGACCGGGGAACCGAGCGAGATCGCGCGGTATCTGCGCGTGTTCGGCGAAGCGGATCGGGCGAGCGCGCCAGTGTTGGTGTGATCGTCTAAAATCCTCCCCCGCCAGGGGGAGGTGGCGCCGAAGGTGACGGAGGGGGAGGACACGGAACGGTAGTTTCCCTCTCCTCCCCCTCCGTCAGGCAAGCGCCTGCCACCTCCCCCTGGCGGGGGAGGATTCGAAGAATTGAATCTAGTCTTCGACCAACTTCATGAAGCGCCGCTCGACCGGGGCAAGTACCGGGCCCAGTTCGTGCCCGCGCTTCACCACAGCGCCGGCTTCGCCGATCAGCGCCCACATGCCCTGCTTGTTCCGCAGTGCCGGGCGTTTCTCGATCCGGAACTCGGGCCGTTCGGCGGCGCGGCGGAAGGCGGCGAAGACTGCGGCGTCCTTGCCGAGATCGATCGCATAGTCACGCCAATGGCCGGCGGCGACCATCCGGCCGTAGAGATCGAGAATCCGATTGAGTTCGAGGCGTTCGAAGCCGACCTGCGTCGCCTTGGACGGTGTCGGGAACGGCACGACGCCCATCAGTTAACCACCCTCATGCGCGGTCGCGCCGGTCCTCTGGATGATCTTCGGCGAGCAGCGCGTCGAGACGCTTGCGCATCGTCTCCAACTCGCAGCGCATGAGCTCCATCTTCTGCGTCGCAGGGTCGAATGCTTCGCTGCACGGCGTACCGTAAGGCACGAAGCGCGGGAGCTCGGGTGCGTTGCCGCCCTCGATCGTGGTTGCACGCGCGGGAATGCCGACCACGGTCGTGCCCGCCGGCACGTCACGCGTGACGACCGCGTTGGCGCCGACGCGCGAGCGCTTGCCGAGCGTGATCGGCCCGAGCACCTGCGCGCCCGAACCGATGATCGCACCATCGGAGATGGTCGGGTGGCGCTTGCCCTGGACGCCGTTGTCGGGACTGGTGCCGCCCAGCGTGACGCACTGGTAGATCGTGACGTCATCGCCGATCTCCGCAGTCTCGCCAATCACCACGAAGCCGTGGTCGATGAAGAAATTGCGACCGATCGTCGCGCCCGGATGGATGTCGATCGCGGTCGTGAAGCGCGACCAGTGATTGACGCACCGCGCCAGGAAATACAGTTTCGCCTTGTACAGGCGGTGCGCGATGCGGTGATAGCCGAGCGCCCAGACGCCAGGATACAGCATGATCTCGGCGCGCGAATGGGGGGCCGGGTCGCGGGCGCGGATCGAATCCAGATAGGCCAGTAATCCGCTCGACATGCGCAGTCCCCTTCGCGATGTCCGTATCTAGGGTATCGAACGGCCGATTTCCAGAACCGGGTCCGCAAGGGGATCGGAGGCTGCTTCCCATCGTTGGGATCGGGGTAAAGCCTATCTTTGTTGTGGGATAAGCCCGCGCGTTGCAGTTTGGGTTCGACAACGAGGGAATGCCGATGTTCGACCTGACGACCTTGAGCTTCGAGACGCTCCTGCCCTTCATCCTCGTCGGGTTCGCGGCGCAGGTCGTCGACGGTGCGCTGGGGATGGCGTTCGGCGTGATCTCGAACACGCTGCTGCTATGGGTGGGCGTGCCCCCCGCAGCGGCGTCCGCGGGCGTGCATACCGTCGAGACGTTCACGACCGCGGTGTCGGGGATCAGCCATGTGCTGCACAAGAACGTCAACTGGACGCTGTTCCTGCGGCTGATGATCCCCGGTGTGATCGGCGGTGTGCTGGGGGCGTACGTGCTGTCGAACATCGACGCGAGCACGGCGAAACCGTTCATCCTCGCGTATCTGACGTCGATCGGCGTGTATTTGCTGTACCGTGGGCTTCGCTATCCGCCGAAGCAGAAGGAGCCGAAGATCGTCGAGCCGCTCGGGCTGGTCGGCGGGTTCCTCGATGCGGCGGGCGGTGGCGGCTGGGGGCCGGTGGTGACGTCGAACCTGCTGGTGCAGGGCGCGGCACCGCGGACCACGATCGGCACGGTCAATACTGCGGAGTTCTTCCTGACCGCGACGATTTCCGCGACGTTCATCACGCAGCTCGGCTGGGCGGCGTTTACGCAGGCCACGGTGGGGTTACTGATCGGGGGCGTGCTGGCGGCACCGTTCGGGGCGATTCTGGCGAAGCGCGTGCCGGCGAAGACGCTCATGGTGATGGTCGGGGTGATCCTGACGATAACGAGCCTGTTCGGGCTATACCGCGCGATCTGGCACTGACGTCTCTGTAAATCCTCCCCCGCCAGGGGGAGGTGGCACCGAAGGTGACGGAGGGGGAGGACACGGAACCGAGGTTTCCCCTTCCTCCCCCTCCGTCTGGCGAGTGCCAGCCACCTCCCCCTGGCGGGGGAGGATCAGCGGGTCACAGCGTGGCGTGGACCGTGGCTACCGCCGCCATCACCGCGCCGATCCGCACCGACGTCTGGATCGCCTCCGCGGTCACGCCGGCCTTCTTAAGAATCTGCTCGTGGCTGTCGATGCACATGCCGCAGCCGTTCATCGCCGACACGGCCAGGCTGAACAGCTCGAAATCGACCTTGTCGATGCCGGGCTGGCCGATCACGTTCATGCGCAGCTTGGCCGGCATGTTGCGATATTCCTGGTTACCGGCGAGGTGCGTGAACCGGTAATAGACGTTGTTCATCGCCATCACCGCAGCGGCTGCGCGCGCTGCGTTGGCGGCCTCGGGCGAGAGCTTCGGCGCGCATTCGGCTTCGGCGGCCTCGACCAGCGGCTTGTAGCCCGAGCCATGCGCGCAGGTCAGCAACAGGCCGTATTTACGCTGGTCGCTGAGGTGGGTCTCGTTGAGGAGCGAACCGACGTTGAGGCGGATATCCTTGGCGTATTCGGGCAGCGTGCCCGCGAATTCCTTGAGCGACATGAATGGGTTCCAGTCCAGAAAAGCGTCACCCCAGCGAAAGCTGGGGTCTCCCCGTTACGAAGAGACCCCAGCTTTCGCTGGGGTGACGGAAGAAAATGGGGTGACGGAAGAAAATGGGAGCGGGCGTTCAAGCCCGCTCCCGATAGATTTAAGCAGCCAGCTGGAGGACGTCGTCGCCCTTGTTCCAATTGCACGGGCAGAGCTCGTCGGTCTGCAGCGCGTCGAGCACGCGGAGCGTCTCGGCGGGGTTGCGGCCGACGTTCAGGCCGTTGACCTGGACCGCCTGGATGACGTTGTCCGGATCGATGATGAACGTCGCACGGAACGCGACATGCTCGTTCTTGTCGACGATACCGAGCGCGTCGGCGAGCTTGGCGCCGTTATCCGCCAGCCACGGGAAATCGGCTGCGGCCAGATCCGCGTCCGACTTGCGCCAGGCGAGATGGACGTGCGCGGTGTCGGTCGATGCGCCGATCAGCACGGCGTCGCGGTCCTCGAAATCGCTGCGGATGTCGCTGTAACCGACGATCTCGGTCGGGCAGACGAAGGTGAAATCCTTCGGCCAGTAGAACAGCACCTTCCACTTGCCCGGATACGCCGTCGTCAGATCGAGCGTCTCGCCGGCGGGCAGCGCGGCAACGCCCTGCTGGACGGGAATGGTCATCGATGGGAACTGATCGCCGATGGTCAACATGATGGAAGCCTCCTGAAAAATCTTTGGCTCCAGGCATCCTCACAGGCGGCGGGTATCCCGCTCGTTCGTTGTGCAATGCGGTATATGGGCACTGGTGTTATCGATCCAACGGTCTATTTATCATCCGATGATCGATTGAGGCGATTAATGGCAGCCACTTACCTACCCACGTTGAAACAGTTGCAATATCTGGTCGCGCTGAAGGACCATGGTCATTTCGGGCGCGCGGCGGAGGCGTGTTTCGTGACGCAGTCGACGCTGTCCGCGGGCCTGCGCGAACTCGAAACGCTGATCGGCGTGGTGCTGGTCGAGCGTACGCGGCGGGTCGTGCGGTTCACCCCGCTGGGTGATTCGATCGCCGACAAGGCCCGGCGCGTGCTGCGCGAGGCGGAGGAACTGGGCGACATGGCGCGCGCCGCCGGCCAGCCGCTGTCGGGAGACATGCGGATGAGCGTGATCCCGACGATCGCGCCGTTCATGCTGCCCCGCATTTTGCCGCGGTTGCGAAAGGATTATCCCGACCTGAAGCTGTTCCTCCGCGAGGAGCCGAGTGGTCCGGCGTGCGAGGGTCTGCACAATGGCCGGACCGACTGCGTGCTGCTCGCCCTCCCCTATGCGTGCGGGGAGGTGACGTCGGAGACGCTGTTCGAGGATCGGTTGTTCGTCGCTTATCCGTCGGGCGAAGCGCCGTCGGCGCTGCCCGCGATCCCCGCGTCGGCGATCGACGAGACGCGGCTGCTACTGCTCGAGGACGGGCATTGCCTGAAGGACCATGCGCTCGGCGCGTGCAACCGGCCGGAACTGCGCGCCGAGGCGACGATGCTCGGGACGTCGCTGCACACGATCGTGCAGATGGTCGACAACGGGCTCGGCATCACGATGCTGCCCGAGATGGCGCTGAAGGCGGGTATTCTCGACAACACCAACATCACCGCGCGGCCGCTCGACGAGATCAACGCGGTGCGGCGGATCGCGCTGGTCTGGCGTCGGGCGAGCCCGCGGGAGAAGGACTTTAGGTTGATGGCGAAAGCGTTGGCCGACGTTCAATAGACCCGCTTCTGCTCCCATCCCTGAAAGGGAGGGGTTGGGGGTGGGTAGGCCGGCTTGTGTCGCAACGTCGCCCGATACGGAAACCGACCCACCCCCAGCCCCTCCCTTTCAGGGATGGGGGACCGTTGCGCTTCAGCCTCGCCCGTTCAGTTCCTGGACATCCGCCCACCCCGAGATTGGCACGGGTGCGCAACCAACTCGGCGTTCGATCGTATCTTTCGAACTTCCCGCTGGAGACCCGATGATGTCGAAGACGCTTCCGCTACTGCTGATGACGAGTGCGCTGGCGCTCGCTGCGTGCAGTGGCAAATCGAAGGACGACGTGGCCAGTCCGTCGACCAATCCCGCGCTGGCGGTCCCGAACGGCCCGCCCGCGGTCGCCAACCCCACCGTCGGCGGCGTGCCGATGATGGCCACCCGGACGATCGTCGACAACGCGTCCGCCGCGCCCAATCTGTCGACGCTGGTCGCTGCGGTGAAGGCCGCCGATCTGGTCGGCACGCTGTCGGGGCCGGGGCCGTTCACGGTGTTCGCGCCGACCAACGACGCGTTCGGGCGGCTCGCACCGGGGATGGTCGACACGCTGTTGAAGCCCGAGAACAAGGCCTCGCTCACCAAGGTCCTGACCTATCATGTCGTGCCCGGCGCGATCACCGCCGACGACCTGCGCCAGCGCATCGCGGCCGGTGGTGGCACGGCGACGTTGACCACGGTCGAGGGCGATCCGATCACCGCGACGCTGGTCGGCGCGGTCATCACGCTGACCGACGTCAACGGCAACAAGAGTTATGTCGAGACCGCAGACGTGCGCCAGTCGAATGGCGTCGTGCATGTCGTCAACGGCGTAATCGTGCCGAAATTGAGCTGATCGGCACGATCGTCGGGCTCGGTTCGTCGCATCGATGGCGCGGCTGGTCCGCCAAAACATTGAAGACGGGCCGATCTCATACCTAGATTTTTCGTTCGAGTTCTAATCGTCCCATCAATTATATTTGGAGTCGCACATGACTGTTAAGACGAACCTTCTGATTGCCGCCGCATCGAGCATGATCTTCGCCGCCGGTGCGACCGCACAGACGACGACGCCTGCGGCGCCCGCAGCACCAGCGCAGACCGCGCCAGCCACCACCGCCACGCCGCAGGCAGCGCCTGCAACTGCGGCTCCGGCCGCACCGACTGCCGCGCCGACGACGACGATCGCCGCTGCGCTGCCGACGTTGCCGAACCGCGCGACGCTGACCAAGCTGGTGACGGCGGCCAAGCTCGAGACGACGCTGGCAGGCCCCGGCCCGTTCACCGTGTTCGCGCCGAGCGATGAAGCGTTCACCCGCCTGCCGGCCGGCGCACTCGATACGCTGCTGAAGCCTGAGTCGGCACCGACGCTTGCGACGATCATCAAGTATCACGTCGTTGCTGGCGCAGTGACCTCGGACCAGCTCAAGGCGCAGATCACCGCAGGCGGTGGCAAGGCGACGCTGACCACGCTCGCGGGCCAGCCGCTGATCGCCTCGCTGGGCCCGAACGGCAACATCGAGCTGACCGACACCGCCGGGATCAAGTCGTACGTCGACACGGCCGACATCAAGGAGACGAACGGCGTCGTCCACCTGACCAACGGCATGAGCGTTCCGAAGCTCGGCTAATGGAATTGCGGGCCGCGAACTCCCCAGGGAAGCGCGGCCCGTTTCTTGTGTCCCCGCGAAGGCGGGGACCCGGTCTGGGCTCCCGCCTTCCCGGGAGAACATTCTCTAGTTTAGCCCTGCGGCTGATCCCAGCGAGCAGCAGCGGCATGGTCGTTATCGCGCGCTTCGACCCAGCTCGCTTCAGCCCCGCGCGTTTCGCGCTTCCAGAACGGCGCGTCGGTCTTCAAGCGATCGATCAGATACGCACAGGCCTCTAGCGCCGCGCCGCGGTGCGCCGCCGTCGCCGCGACGAACACGATCCGCTCGCCCGGCTGCATCGGCCCGACCCGGTGGACGATGATCGCCGCACTCAGCCCCCAGCGTTCGATCGCCCCCTCGGCAACCTTCAGCAACGCCGCTTCGGTAGCCCCAGGGTAATGTTCGAGCTCGAGCGTACCCACGCCATCATCCGCACGGACCAGCCCGGTAAAGGTCGCCACCGCCCCGGCCCCGGCCGCTTCGGCGCGCGTCATCTCCGCCGCGATATCGATCGGCGAATGCTGGACCGAGATATGGATCATCCGCCGGTCACCGGTGGGAAGATCGCGATCTCCTGCGCCCGACCGATCGGCGTATCCAGCGGCACGAAGTCCTGATCGACCGCCGCGCGCAACCGCGAGCGGTTCTCGAACGCTTCGGCATGGCCGGCACTGGTTTCCGCCAGCCAGTCGACCAGGTCGGCGACCGTCGCGACGCTCGCGGGCGGCTCGACCATCTCCTCGCCCGTGCCGATGCGCTCGCGCACCCAGGCGAAATACACCATCCGTATCGTCGCCATCGTCAGTCCATGTGCTTCAGGCCGACGCGAAGATAATCCCACCCGGTCAGCACGGTGAGGACGGCCGCGCCCCACAAGGCGACGATACCGACATTATGCACCCAGACCATCTCGGGCACCGCGCCGCCAAGGATGATCCCGCCGAGCGACACGAGTTGCAGCGTCGTCTTCCACTTCGCCAACTGCGATACGGGAACGGACACCTGCACCTGCGCCAGGAACTCGCGCAGCCCCGACACCGCGATCTCGCGCAGCAGGATCACCAGCGCGGCGATCACGTGGACGCCCGGAATATCGCGCGTGCCGACCAGGATCAGGATCACCGCGGCGACCATGATCTTGTCCGCGATCGGATCGAGGAAGATCCCCAGCCGCGACACCGCGCCGCTTGAGCGCGCGAGATAGCCGTCGAAATAATCGGTGATGCCCATCAGGCAGTACAGGACGAAGGCGATGCCGTAGCCCGCCTCCCAGTCCGGCCACCACAGGAACCAGACCAGCAGGGGCACCGCGACGATCCGCGACAATGTCAGGAGGTTAGGCAAGCTCAGCACCCACCACCTCTATACCGGTCGGCCGCGCGGCGAAACCGGTTTAAACGTTGGCGTGAGCATGACGCTGGGCTAAGGGTTTGGCGTATTTTCGCAACGATCTGGGCGATTTCTCGCATGCTCAATGCCCTCGGGTTGCTGAAGCAACGTCGCTTCCTGCCCCTGTTCACCACGCAGTTTCTCGGCGCGTTCAACGATAACCTGTTCAAGACTTCGATGGTCCTGTTCGCCACCTATGCGGTCTTCAACGACCCGAAGATGGAGGCGAACTTCAACGCGCTGGCGACGGGACTCGGCATCCTGCCGTTCTTCCTGCTGTCCGCGCTCGCCGGGCAATTGGCGGACAGCCACGACAAGGCGCGGATCATCCGGATCGTGAAGACGGTCGAGATCGGCATCATGATCCTGGGCGCGACCGGGCTGATGGTCGCGCGCGCCGGACATCCGTCGTTGGGGATCGGGTTGATGCTCGGCGCGGTGCTGTGCCTCGGCGTCCATTCGACGTTCTTCGGGCCGATCAAATACGCGATCCTGCCACAGCATCTGAAGCCCTGCGACGTGCTCGGCGGCACCGGGCTGGTCGAGGCGGGGACGTATCTCGCGATCCTGCTCGGCACCGTGACCGCAGGCTGGATCCCGATCGAGGGCGCCGCCGCCGGCGTGCTGATCGTCGCGCTAGTCGGCTGGTTCGCGGGGCGGCAGGTGCCTCCCGCGCCGCGCGAAGGGCCGCCGCTGAAGCTGGACTACAACCCGTTCACCGCGTCGTGGCGCTTGATCAGCGCGACGCTGCACATCCCGCGACTGTTCCTCGCGATCGTCGCGATCAGCTTTTTCTGGACGATCGGCGCGGTGCTGATCATCGTCTTCCCGCCCTTGGTGAAGAACGTGCTGACCGCCGACGAGCGAGTCGCGAGCTTCGTGATCGCGGTGTTCTCGGTCGGCGTCGCGATCGGCTCGGTGGTGATCAACACGATGCTGCGCGGGCGGATCTCGGCGAAGTTCTCACCCGCGTCGGTGATCGCGATGGGCGGCTTCGTCGTGCTGTTCTCGTTCCTCGCGCGGACCTGGACGCCTGCGCCGGCCGGGCACTATTACGACTGGGCGGGGTTCATCCGCCAGCCCGGCGCGCTTCCCGTGCTCGGCACGCTATTGGCGATCGCGATCACCGGCGGGATGTTCGTGGTGCCGCTCTATGCGTTCCTGACGACGACCGTCGAGAAGGACCAGACCGCGCGCACCGTGGCGGCGAACAACGTCGTCAATTCGGGCGCGATGACGATCGGCTCGATTTTGGTCATCGGCATCACCGCAATGGGCGTCTCGCCCGAGGACATGCTGTTCCTGGTTGCGGCGATGTGCCTCGTCTCGGCATGGCTCGCGCAGAAGCTGCACCGCGCGTGCGACGACGATGTCGGCGGGTGCTTGCCGACGTTGAGGCAGTAGCCAGTTCTCCCGGCCACCCTCTTCCGTTCGTGCTGAGCGAAGTCGAAGCACCTTCGCCCGGGACTAGCCCTTCGACTTCGCTCAGGGCGAACGGAATACCCTCAAAAAATGAAGCTGTAGAAACAGGTGAAGAACGCCGCGAAGCTCAGGAAAAACAGCTTCACGTCCTGATCGTCGTTCTTCGCAGCCGCGACCACCGGCGGCGGCAGCGACCGGCGCAGCGGATGACGGGCGGCTTCGTTGGTGAGGACTAGGCGTCTGGTCATGATGCAAACGTTAACGCGGTGTTTACTAATTCGACCAGTCGCAAAAATGGTTAAATTGGGCTCGTCCGGGAATGGGACGGAATCGCGCCGGCAACCCCCCGCCCGAGACCGCTGGCCGCCCCCTGTGCATGCCGCACCCCGCCGTCTAAGCTGCCCCCCATACCCGCGACTCCGCGGCCAGAAGGACCCGAATTATCCAGCAGATTGCGGCACTTCCCTATGTGATCGACGCCGACGGCCATGCCCGCGTCATGCTGATCACCTCGCGCGATACCGGTCGCTGGGTGATCCCCAAGGGCAATCCGATCGTCGGGCTCGCCAGCCACGAGGCCGCCGCGCAGGAGGCGTATGAGGAAGCCGGCATCCGCGGCATCCCCTGCCCCACCGCGGTTGGCGAATTCGGTTATCGCAAACGCCGCCGCACCGGCCGCTACCGCGACATGATCGTGACGGTGTTTCCGCTCGCGTTCGTCGAACAACTCGACGACTGGCCCGAGCGCCATCAGCGCGAGACGCGCTGGTTTACGCTTGATCGCGCCGCAGACGCTGTCAATGAGCCCGGCCTGAAAGCGCTGATCGCGGCTTTCCGCGAGCCGCCGATCCCGGCGTCGCTCGCGCAACGTATCTTACCCGTCGTGCGCAAGAGTGCGAAAAGGAGAATTCCGATGCTGGGCTGGTTCCAGTCGCTGATGCCGAAGCAGGGGCGGTTCTTCGAACTGTTCGACGCGCATGCCGCGACCCTGGTCGCCGGTGCCGATGCGCTCGCACGGCTGCTTCACGGCGAAGGCTCGATCGAGGGTCAGATCGCCGAGATCGTCAAGCGCGAGCACGAGGCCGACGATATCACGCGGGAGGTTCTCCAGGATGTCCGCCGGGTGTTCGTGACACCGTTCGACCGCAGCGCGATCACCGACCTGATCGGCGTGATGGACGATGCGATCGACCAGATGAACGGTACGGCGAACGCGATCGCGCTGTACGAGGTTACCGAATTCTCGGCCGAGATGCGCGACATGGCGGGGATCATCGTCGAGGCCGCGCGGATCACCGCCGAGGCGATCCCGCTGCTTCGCTCGCTCGGCACCAATGCGGGCCGGTTGCACGACCTGACCGCGCGGCTGATCCAGATCGAGGGTCATGCCGACGACATCCACGACACGGGCCTCCGCGCGCTGTTCCAGGCCTCGAAGATCAGCGCGGACCCAATGACCTTCATCATCAACCGCGAGATATACAGCAGCCTCGAGAAGATCGTCGACCGCTTCGAAGACGTCGCGAACGAGATCCAGGGGCTGGTCATCGACCATGCTTGAGATGTCGTTGCGGTCCGCGACCTCCCACAGGCCCCCCCCCCCGGCGAAGGCCGGGGCCCAATTGGGGGACGGCAAAAACGAAGGGCGGTGCGCCGTTACTGCGACCTCTCCACTTGGGCCCCGGCCTTCGCCGGGGTGGTGCCTGTGGGCGAGCGATAACGCTCGGAGCGACCGCACTTGCTCCCCTCCCTGGAAGGGAGGGGTCGGGGGTGGGTCGGCCGGTTGCTGACAACCACCGCTCGCCCGCGCGGAAGCCGACCCACCCCCTGCCCCTCCCTTCCAGGGAGGGGGGCCCGACGGCGCCTGGAGGGGCGGCATGATCCTCTCGCTCCCGCTCCTCATCGGCCTCATCGGCATCGCGCTGCTGTTCGACTTCCTGAACGGCCTGCACGATGCGGCGAACTCGATCGCCACGGTCGTCTCCACGCGCGTGCTGAAACCGCAATACGCCGTCCTCTGGGCCGCGTTCTTCAACTTCATCGCGTTCGCGGTGTTCGGGCTCCATGTCGCGCAGACCGTAGGCACCGGGATCGTCCAGGCGCATGTCATCGACGCGCAGGTGATCTTCGCCGCGCTGATGGGCGCGATCGCGTGGAACGTCATCACCTGGGTGCTCGGCATCCCGTCGAGCAGCAGCCACGCGCTGATCGGCGGCTTGCTCGGCGCGGGCATCGCCAAGATCGGCTTCGGCGCGATCGTCTGGAGCGGCGTGATCAAGACCGTCGTCGCGATCTTCGCCTCGCCCGCGATCGGCCTGATGCTCGCACTCGTACTGGTGCTCGCGGTCGCCTGGACCAGCCTGAAGCTCACCCCGCTCGGCGTCGACAAGCGTTTTCGCAAACTCCAGCTGATCTCCGCCGCGCTCTATTCGCTCGGCCACGGCGGCAACGATGCGCAGAAGACGATGGGGATCATCGCCGTGCTGCTCTATTCGCAGGGCCTGCTCGGTGGCGAATTCCATGTGCCGCTTTGGGTCGTGCTGTCCTGCCAGGCGACAATGGCGCTCGGCACGCTGTCGGGCGGCTGGCGGATCGTCCACACGATGGGCTCGAAGATCACCCGCCTCACCCCGGCGCAAGGCTTCTGCGCGGAGACCGGCGGCGCGATCACGCTGTTCGCGGCGACGTTCTGGGGCATCCCGGTCTCGTCGACGCACACCATCACCGGTTCGATCGTCGGCGTCGGTGCCGCGCGGAGATTGTCCGCCGTCCGCTGGAACGTCGCGAGCAACATCGTCGTCGCCTGGACGCTGACCCTGCCCGCAGCCGGGTTGATCGGTGCAGGGACATACCTGCTCGTCGGACTGTTCGTCTAAGCACCGATATCGTTAAGGTCGATCGCCGCCGTCTCCGTCATATCGACGGAGCGGCGGCGTTCTTGCTCGTCCGTACGCCGCTCCACCCCGAGCAACGCGACAGCGGTGATATCGCCTATTTCGGTCCGTCGCCACGCAACGGCGCCACCGCATCCTTGCCGAACTTCATGATCAGTTCGCCGATCTCGCGCGCCTGGCTCATGCTGCGCTGGCTCTGCTCGCGCAGATAATCGCCCTGGATCTTCATCACTTGGGTGAGGTCCTTGGCGCTGGCGGCCTCGCGCATCGCCGCGAATGCCTCGCGCGCATTCTGCTCGGCCTGGTCGATCATCGTCTTGCCGATCGTCGCACCGCCCTCGGCGATCTTGCCACCGGTTTCCTTCAACGCCTCGCCAGCGCGCTTCGCCGGATCGACGACCTTCTCGGAGAACGCATCGCGCGCCTTTTCGGTATTCTCGCGCATCGTGTCCGCGGCACCCTTGGCTGCATCCGCCGCGCGGTCGGTCGCCGCCTTGCTCGCCTTTGCGCCATTATCGACCGCCCGCTTGAAGTCGTCCGCCATCGTCTCGCTCCTTTATTGCGCCACCATCTGGTCGAAGTTTCAACCGGCACCCCGGCGTTTGGTTGCACCGACAGGCCCCTGCCATACGCCGCCCCCGCTACGACCGCACACGGCCCCGGCAACATATTCCAGTCACTGGACCTTTTGCGCTTTTACCCTATATACCGAACGGTATGAATAGGCTTTGCACGCTCACCGCCCCCAAGGGCCGCCCCCGCGAGTTCGATCTCGACGAAGCGCTGGCGGGTGCGCTGCGCGTGTTCTGGCGCAACGGCTACGAAGGCGCGTCGATGGCCGAACTGACCGCCGAGATGGGGATCACCAAGCCCAGCCTCTACGCGGCGTTCGGCAACAAGGAGGCGCTGTTCCACAAGGCTCTCGACCTCTACGAGCGCGAGAAGCTCGCCTACATGACCTCCGCACTCGAGGCACCGACCGCGCGTGCCGTAGCGGAAAGGCTGCTGCGGGGTGCACTCCAGATGCAGATGAGCACCTGCGATCCCAAGGGGTGCCTGAGCGTCATCAGCAGCGTCGCCTGCAGCGCCGAAGCCGAGCCGATCAAGGCCGAGGTCGCCAAGCGTCGCGCGTCGTCCGAAGCCGCGCTGATGAAGCGCTTCGACGAGGCCAAGGCGGCGGGCGAGTTCCCCGACGGCCTCGAGTCGCACGCGCTGATGCGGTATCTGTTCGCGATCATGCAGGGCCTGTCGATACAGGCTGGTTCCGGCGCGACCTGCACCGAGCTCAACCAGCTGGTCGAGACCAGCCTGTCGGTGTGGCCGACCAAATAAACGCGTTGGCACTGCCGACATAAAAGTCACGCTTCGTTACGGTCGCGATAAAAAATACCGGACGGTACAAAAGTCTGTTGACTAGATGAACCCCAGGTTTATATACCGACTGGTATCGAAGCTCTCTCCTAGTTCGGATGGGGCAACCGGGGACACAAACCCATGACCACGGTTCAAACCTAACACCGGACGGCTTCGGTCGTCCGGACTCTCGAAAATTCAAGCGGGCAAGCGCGGCACGAGGATGTGCCGGCAACGACCGCGCACGCCTAGCGACCAGCTGACGTCGGTGGACCGTCCACCGACGAAGGCCGGCGCTTGCCCGAAAAATCAAAAGGGGGACAATCCCATGGCCTATCTCGACCTCGACAACATGTTCGCCTCGCCCGTCGCCAGCCGCGCGCAGACGGTGGCAGCGCCTGCCCCGACCGGCTTTTCCGCGCTCGAATGGAGCGTCATCGCGCTCGCCAAGCGCGACACGTTGCGCAGCCTGTCCGGCCCAAGCCGCATGTCGCGGGCGATGGGCAGCCTGTTCGGGCTCAGCACCGCATCGCGGCTCGCCGACCCCCGGCTGGAAGCGTTGCGGCGGATGGCGGTGTACGCCTGGCGCCGCGGCTTCGCGTTGCCGATGGCCGAGATCCAGAACTTCCTCGCCGCCGGCTTTGCCGAGGCCCAGATCGAAACGCTCGTCGAGAGCGTGACCGGCATGCGCGTCGGCGCACAGCAGAAGCGGAGCATCGCAGCGTGAACCAACTTACCACGATCACGGCTGCGAACGACGCCGACGTCGCATCGTCGCCGCCCACGGACCGCCATCGACGGCCGGCATGGCAGCGCGGGGCGATGGTGCTCGTGCCGATCGCGCTGCTCGGTGCGGTCGGCGTGAAGATGTTCGACACGCCGGATGCGGCGATGGCGGCGCCCCCGCCCGCCTCGGTCACGGTCGCCTCGCCGCTGGTCCGGCAGGTCAACGAGTGGGACGATTATGTCGGCCGGTTCGCGCCGAGCCGAACGGTCGATATCCGTCCGCGCGTCGCCGGCGAAGTCACCGGCATCCATTTCCGCGACGGCGAGATCGTCAGCAAGGGGCAGTTGCTCTTCACGATCGATTCCCGCCCGTTCGCGGCTGCCTTGGCCGAAGCGCATGCCAACGTCGCGAGCGCCAAGAGCGCGCTGTCGCTCGCGCGGACCGATCTGGGTCGCGCGCAACGGCTGGTCGCCGACGAAGCGGTCTCGGCGGGTGAAGTCGATGCCCTTCGCGGCAGGCTCGAAGCGGCCCAGGCAGCCCTCGCAGCCGCCCAAGCTCGCGAACGCGCCCGCGCACTCGACGTCGGCTTCACGCAGGTACGCGCGCCGATCGGCGGTCGCATTTCCGATCGCCGCGTCGATGCGGGCAACCAGGTCGCGGGCGGCGAAGGCACCGGCGGCACCGTGCTGACGACGATCAACGCGCTCGATCCGATCTACTTCACGTTCGACGGCTCCGAGGCGCTGTACCTCAAGACACAGCGTGCGCGTCATCCCGGCGCCGCTCCGGCGGCGGTCGAGATCCAGTTGCAGGACGAGACCGAGCATCGCTGGAAGGGCAAGCTCGACTTCACCGACAACGGGCTCGACCAGCGTTCGGGCACGATCCGTGGTCGCGCGGTGCTTGCCAACCCGGGGTATTTCCTGACGCCGGGGATGTTCGGCAACATGCGCCTTGCGAGCGCGGGCACGCGGCAGGCACTGCTGGTGCCCGACGATGCGGTGCAGACCGATCAGGCGCGGAAGGTGCTGCTGACCATCGATGCGAAGAACGTCGTGAGCCAGAAGCCGGTCGAGCTCGGACCGGTCGTCGATGGGCTGCGGATCGTGCGCTCGGGGATAGGGCCGAACGACCGGATCATCATCCAGGGCACGCAGATGGCGATGCCCGGCGCGACCGTCGCGCCGAAGGTCGGCCGGATCGTGGTGGCCTCGGGTACGACGGCGCCGGCCTCGGTCCAGCCGATCTCGGGCGAGGCCACGCTCGCGAAATAGCTATCCACCCCGGCGAAGGCCGGGGCCCAAATGGGATAGCGTTTCGATTCAATCACTACGGTTCGCCCAATTGGGCCCCGGCCTGCGCCGGGGTGGTGTTGGGGCGTGTCCGTCGCTCTTCTTTCGAGGACACAAACCATGCGCTTCTCGCGCTTCTTCATCACCCGGCCGATCTTCGCGGGCGTGATCGCGGTGATCATCACGATCGTCGGCGCGATCGCCTATATGACGCTGCCGGTATCGCAATATCCCGACATCGTCCCCCCCACCGTCACCGTCAGCGCGACCTATCCCGGCGCGTCGGCAGAGACGGTCGCCGAGACGGTCGCCGCGCCGATCGAGCAGGAGATCAACGGCGTCGACAACATGCTGTACCAGTCGTCGCAATCGACCGACGACGGCAGGGTCACGATCACCGTCACCTTCAAGATCGGCACGGACCTCGATGCGGCGCAGGTGCTCGTCCAGAACCGAGTCGCGATCGCCGTCCCGCGCCTTCCCGAAGACGTCCAGCGTCTCGGCGTCGTCACGCGGAAAACGTCGCCCGACTTCCTGATGGTGGTGAACCTCGTCTCGCCCGACAACTCGCTCGATCGCGGCTACATCTCCAACTACGCGCTGACGCAGGTCCGCGATCGCCTCAGCCGTATCGACGGCGTCGGCGACGTGCAGCTGTTCGGCGCGCGCGATTATTCGATGCGCGTCTGGATCGACCCCGGCCGCGCCGCCGCGCTCGACCTCACCGCCGGCGAGATCGTCGCCGCCCTGCGTGCGCAGAACGTCCAGGTCGCCGCGGGCACGCTCGGCCAGCCGCCTTACGACAAGGGCAACAGCGCGTTCCAGCTCAACGTCGAGACGCAGGGTCGCCTCACCGACCCCAAGCAGTTCGCCGATGTCGTCATCCGCACCGACGCGCAAGGCCGCCAGGTCCGCGTCTCGGATGTCGCCCGCGTGGAGCTCGGCGCGCAGGATTACGGCGCCAACACCTATCTCAGCGGCAAGCCCACGGTCATCGCCGCGGTCTTCCAGCGCCCCGGCTCGAACGCACTCGGCGCCGCGCAAGCCGTCACCGCCGAGATGGAAAGCATGTCGAAGCGCTTCCCCAAGGGCCTCGAATACAAGGTCATCTACAACCCGACCGAGTTCATCGCCCAGTCCATCGACGCGGTGAAGCACACGCTCTTCGAGGCGATGATCCTCGTCGTGCTCGTCATTCTCGTCTTCCTGCAGAAGTGGCGCGCGGCGATCATCCCGATCGTAGCGATCCCGGTCTCGCTGATCGGTACCTTCGCGGTGCTCGCCGCTGCCGGGTACAGCCTCAACAACCTGTCGCTGTTCGGCCTCGTCCTCGCGATCGGCATCGTCGTCGATGACGCGATCGTCGTGGTCGAGAATGTCGAGCGCAACCTCGAACACGGGCTCTCCCCCTTGGAGGCGGCGCGCACGTCGATGGACGAAGTATCGGGCGCGCTGGTCGCGATCGTGCTCGTGCTGTGCGCGGTGTTCATCCCGACCGTGTTCCTCACGGGCTTGTCGGGCGCGTTCTACCGCCAGTTCGCGGTGACAATCTCGACCGCGACGATCATCTCGCTGCTCATCTCGCTGACGCTGTCGCCCGCGCTCGCCGCGATGCTGCTCAAGCCGACCGCCCCCGCCGACTCGGGCAACCGCGTGACCCGCACATTGCGGCGTGCCGGCGATGCCTTCAACCGCGGGTTCGAGCGGATGGGCGATGCGTATGCCCGCCTCACGCAACGCCTGGTCACCGCGCCGAAGCGGATGATGGTCGCCTATGGCGCGCTGATCGCCGTCACGGTGGGCGTGTTCATGGTCACCCCGTCGGGCTTCGTCCCCGCGCAGGATCAGGGCTACTTCCTGACCGTCATCCAGCTTCCGCCCGGCTCGTCGGTCGAGCGCACCGACGCAGTGATGCAAAAGGTCGCGAAACGCATCCTGCCGCTCGCCGGCGTCAAGGGCGCGGTCATGCTCGCGGGCTTCGATGGTCCGTCGCAGACGCTCGCCCCCAACTCGGCCGCCGCCTACATCCCGCTGAAGAGCTTCGAGGAACGCAAGAAACTCGGTGTCACCTTGGCGAGCATCATGGCGGAATCGCAGAAGGTCACCGGCGACATCACCGAAGCGCGCCTGCTGATCGTCCCGCCACCGCTGATCCAGGGCATCGGCTCGGCCGGCGGCTATCGCCTGATGGTGCAGGACCAGGGCGGCCATGGTTACGGCGAACTTGGCAAGACGAGCTACGCGCTGATCGGCCAGGCGAACCAGACCAAGGGTCTCGCCCAGGTCTACACCTTCTTCGACACCGCCACGCCGCGCATCTTCGCCGACGTCGACCGCGCCAAGGCCAATCTGCTCGGCGTGCCGCCCGAGCGCGTGTTCGAAGCATTGCAGGTCTATCTCGGCTCAGCGTTCGTAAACGACTTCAACCTGCTCGGGCGCACCTACCGCGTCACGGCGCAGGCGGACGCACCGTTCCGCAACACCACCGCGGACATCGCCAACCTGAAGACACGCTCAAATTCGGGCCAGATGGTCCCGGTCGGCTCGGTCTCGACGTTCAAGGACAAAACCGGACCGTACCGCGTGGTCCGCTACAACCTCTTCCCCGCGGTCGAGGTCGATGGCGACACCGCCAAGGGCTACTCGTCCGGCCAGTCGCTGGTCGCGATGGAGAAGCTCGCCGATGCATCGCTGCCCGCCGGCTACGCGCATGAATGGACCGGCATCGCGTATCAGCAAAAGGCCGCCGGCAGCACCGCCGCGCTCGTCTTCGGCATGGCGGTGGTGTTCGTCTTCCTCGTGCTCGCCGCGCAATATGAGAGCCTGACGCTACCGCTCGCGATCATCCTGATCGTGCCGATGTGCCTGTTGGCCGCGATGACCGGCGTGAACCTGCGGGGTATGGACAACAACGTCCTCACGCAGATCGGCCTGGTCGTGCTGATTGCGCTCGCCGCGAAGAACGCGATCCTCGTGGTCGAGTTCGCCAAGCAGGCCGAGGAACAGGACGGCCTCACCCCGGTCGAGGCGGCGGTACGCGCGGCGAAGGACCGGTTGCGGCCGATCCTGATGACGAGCTTCGCGTTCATCCTCGGCGCGGTGCCGCTGGTGATCGCCGAGGGCGCGGGTGCGGAACTCCGCCAGGCGCTCGGCACCGCGGTGTTCTTCGGGATGATCGGCGTGACCGGCTTCGGCCTGCTCTTCACCCCCACCTTCTATGTCGTCGCGCGGGCGCTGGCGCTGCGGTTCGAACGCCGCCGCCCTGCTGCACCCGCCACGACCCTCCAGCCAGCCGAATAGGACCAGCATCATGAAGTCCGCCCTCCTCGCGAGCCTCTCGGCGCTGACGCTCGCCGCCTGCGCCGCCGGCCCCGACTATGTCGCGCCGATCACCCCACCCAAGGCGGCGGCGTCGTTCGTCACCGCGAATGCCGCGACCGTTACGACGGCGCCCGACGACGACTGGTGGCGGATGTACCGTGACCCGGTCCTCGACGGCCTCGTCGCGGATGCACTGGCCGCGAACACCGACCTGCGCGTGGCAGTCGCCCGCCTCGACAGCGCCCGCGCATCGTTGCGCGGCGCCAAGACCGACCGCGAACCGCAGGTGAACGCCGGCGCGAGCGGCAATTACTCCCGCACTTCGCAACTTCAGAACCTCCCCGGCTTCGACCGCCAGCGCGCCACCTACGATGTCGGCCTCGACGTCAGCTACGAGGTCGATCTCGCCGGCCGGGTCCGCCGCAACGTCGAAGCCGCACGCGGCGACGTCGGCGCGGCGCAGGCCGATGCGGACGCCGTCCGGGTCTCGATCGTCGCGGCAACAACCCGCGCCTATGTCGACGCAGCCTCGTCCGCCGAACGTCTCGCGGTCGCCAAGCGGATCGTCGACCTGCTCGACACGTCGAACACGCTGACCGGCAAGCGCGTCGACGCCGGCCGCGCAGCCCGCCTCGACCAGGTCCGGATCGCAGCCCTGCGTGACCAGCGCGCCGCCAACATCCCGCAGATCGAAGCCGAGCGTCAGGCCGCACTCTTCCGCCTAGCAACGCTCACCGGCCGCACTCCGCAGGACCTCCCCGCAACCGCCGGTGCCCGCACGACGACACCGCGCCTCGACCAGCCGATCCCGATCGGCGACGGCGCAGCGTTGCTAGCACGCCGCCCCGACGTCCACGCCGCCGAACGCCGGCTTGCGGCGGCAACCGCAAGGATCGGCGTCCAGACCTCACAACTCTATCCGCAGATATCACTCGGCGGTTCGATCGGCTCGACCGCGCTCAGCGTCGGCGACATCTTCACCGGCGGCCCAATCCGCTGGCTGCTCGGCCCGCTACTGAACTGGTCGCTCAACCAGTCGGCGGCGCGCGCCCGCATCGCCGGCGCCGAGGCGGACACCCGCGGCGCACTCGCCAATTTCGATGGCAGCGTCCTCACCGCGCTAGAGGAAACCGAAACGGCATTGTCGAACTACGCCCGCGAACTCGATCGCCGCACGCAGTTGCAATCCGCGCACGACAACGCCGCCACCGCCGCCCGCATCACCCGCGCCCGCCAGCGCGAAGGCCAGATCGACTTCCTCGACGTCCTCGACGCGGAACGCACGCTGGCCGACACCGACACGGACCTCGCCGCCGCGGATGCGCGGATCGCGGGCGCGCAGGTCGACCTGTTCCGGGCATTGGGGGGCGGCTGGCAGGCCGCGCCCAAGCCCGCCTGACGGTCGGATCAGCGCGTTAACTAACTTTTGAAACACGCCAGCAACTAAAGTGGATCAAGCATGTCGGAAGGATGGAGATCATCATGACCGACCAGGGCCTACCCGAGACCGAGTGTACGCAGGCGTGGCGTGCACAGGTTCGATACCATCAGGATCGCGCGGAGCAGGAGTACGGGCTTGCCCGCCGGTCGCAGTCGGACGCCGCGCGAACGGCTCATAACGTCCTGCGCGCGCATCATCTGCAGCTCGCGGCGTCGGCCGAACAGGTCGCCGAGATGCCGAATGCCGAGCCGCCGCAGAGTTCGGCGCTCCAGCATACCGGCTGGCTGATGCGCGAAAGCTACCGCGACACCAACTGAGCCGTCGTTTAGTCGATGTCGACCTTGCCGAGGTTGATCCCGTCGTAGAGCGCGAGCAGAGCGGTCACTTCCTCGACGACGGTTTCCTGTTCGGCGCGCCAGCGGGCGGTCGCGTCGTTCTGCGGTACGCCGTCCATCCCGTCGTGCAGCGTGAACCCCTGGTCTATCAGCCAGATCGCATCCGACGCGCGCGAACGCTGCCGTCGCAAGTGATAGACCCATTGCTCGATGATCCCCGAAGGAACCAGTCTATCCAGATCGCCCATTCCGGATCGGTAGGCCAAGGTCGACGGCAATGCCAGCCCGCGAACCGCGGTTTTGTCCGATCTCGGGGGGCGATTAACCCTCTCCTGAAATTCGACCGCAACACAACGGGTTCAGCACGGTGGGGATGGATATGCTGCCGCCCCCTTCCGTGATCGAACGCCGCATGGACGATCAATCCGTTCTCGCCCACCGTGCGCGCAACGCCGACGTCGCGCGGATGCACGAGGATCTGGCGCGCTTCTACCGCGAGCTGATCGCCGTGCTTAGGGCCTGACTACGGACGGATGGCGCCCCGTATGACGCCGCGGCGAAACGGCGCTAGACGCGACCGATGACTGCGCTCGACGAACCCTCCGCTTTGCCCGTCTCATGCTGGATCGGAACCTATGCCGGCGGTGGCGGCGCGGGCCTCTATCCGTTGCCGGGTGACGGGGATCGGCTTTGCGTAGGCGCCCCCTATGGCGCCGCCGCGAACGCCTCGTTCGGCGTGTATTCGTCGCGGTTCGATCTTCACTATCTGGTCGACGAACGCGATGACGGGATGCTCGGGCTGTATCGGCATGCGGGTTCGGGCTGGACCTGTCTCGGGCAGGTGACGACGGGCGGCTCCGCCCCCTGCCATGTCGCGCTCGACGCCACGCAATCCTGCGTCGCGGTCGCCAATTATGCGAGCGGCAGCGTCGTCCTGTACCGGCTCGATGCCAGCGGAATGCCGGTCGCACCGCCGATCGTGCACGCGAACAGCGGCAACGGGCCGAACCCCGACCGCCAGCAATCGCCGCATGCGCACTGGGTCGGCTTCGGTCCCGACAACCGGACGATGTACGCTACCGATCTGGGAACCGACGAGATCCGTGCCTTCGCCTTCGACGCCGAGCAGGGCACGCTCGACGGCCCGCGCACCGCGTTCGCCGCGCCGCCCGGCTCGGGTCCGCGCCACATGCTGTTTCATCCCCGCCACCCGCACCGGGCGTATCTCGCCTGCGAACTCACGAGCGCGCTGGTCGTGCTGGACCTCGACGGAACGGAGTTGCGCGAACGTGCCACGCTATCGACACTTCCCCCCGGGCGGCAGGGGGAGAACATCCTGGCGCACATCGGCGCCAATGCCGCGGGCGATCGGCTGTACGTGTCCAACCGCGGGCATGAGAGCATCGCGGTCTTCGCGCTCGATCCCCATGGCGACGCGACACTCATCCAGCATGTCGCCAGCGGTGGCCTGTCGCCGCGGTTCTTCCTGATTTTGGAAGCAGAGCGCCGGATGATCGTCGTCCACGAACGCGATCACCGCGTCACGATGCTCGATATCCTGCCGGACGGGACGCTCGCCCCGACCGGCCTCGCGGTCACCGTTCCCGGCGCCGCGTTCGCCCTCCTTGGCTGACGTTCGACCGGGTCAGCTGACGCTGGCGATCAACAACGTCAGTTCGTCGCGGACCGGGTTCACGTCGATCTGGAGCGGCTTCGCTGTCCGGCGCTTGACCGGATAGGATGCGCGCACCGCATCGCACAGATCCTTGACCGGGACGCGGACGCACGCGCCCTCGTCGCAGACCAGGCGTGGCGTGTTGATGGACTGGGTGCAGGTCACGGGCGCGGCGGCCCAGGCTGGCATCGCGCCGGATAAAAGGCACGCGGCTGCGACCCGCAAAGCGGTGGTCTTGATCGTCATGGTTTCTGGCCCCCCACAGGCATTTCGTAATTGGTAAACGCAGCGTTAGGGGCAAGTGGTTGCGATAACGTTTCTATTGCCCGGCGATCGGACTGCCGGGCCTCGGTCATAAGGAAATGACAGTTCGCCTCAATCCGCCTCAGTCCGCCGCGATCGGCCCCTGCGGCGGACTGGCGCGACGCGTGAACCAGACGATGATCACCATCGCCAGACACAGCCAGGCCGACAGGCGGAACAGGTCGGTCGACGCGAGCAGATACGCCTGCGCCACCATCTGCCGGGTGATCGCGCCCGCTGCCTGGACGTCGGTCAGCCCCATCCGCGTCAGCGCGCCCTGCGCCATCTGGTAGGGCGAACCCGTCCCGATCGCCTCCGACAGCCGGCTCTGGTGCAGCGTCTCGCGGCGATCCCACGCCGTCGTGATGATCGACGCGGCGAAGCTGCCCGAGGTGATGCGCGCGAAGTTCGAGATGCCGGTCGCGGACGGCAGCCGCTCGGCCGGGATTCGGTCGAGCGAGATCGTCAGCATCGCGAGGAAGAACGTGCTCATCGCGATCCCCTGCACCATCAGCGGCAGCATCAGATCGTAGAAGCTTGCGCCCGTGGTGTAGCCCGAGCGGAGATAATAGGAGTAGCCGAACGACGCGAACGCCACGGTGGCGAGGATGCGTGCGTCGATCTTGCCGCTCAGCCGGGCCACGAACGGCGTCAGCAGCACCGCCACCGCCCCCGACGGCGCCGCGACCAGCCCCGCCCAGGTCGCGGTGTAGCCGAGCTGCGTCTGCAACCACAGCGGCAGCAGCAGCGTGTTGGCGAAGAACACCGCATAGCCGAGGCAGAACGCGATCGTGCCGATGGTGAAGTTGCGGCTCTTGAACAGCGACAGGTTCACCGCCGGATTGGCGTCGGTCAGCTCCCAGATGATCCAGCCGATAAAGCCGATCGTCGCGACGACCGCCGCGATGACGATCCGGTCGGCGGCGAACCAGTCGTCGTTCTTGCCGAGATCCAGCACGATCTGCAGCGCACCGACCCACACCACCAGCAGGATCAGCCCGACCTGGTCGATCGGCAGCTTCCGCGTCGGCGTGTCGCGCTTGCCGAGCTTGTTCCAGCACACGAACGCGCAGAACATCCCGAACGGCACGTTGATCAGGAAAATCCAGCTCCAGTGATAATTGTCGGAGATGTAGCCGCCCAGGATCGGCCCCATGATCGGCGCGACCAGCGTCGTCATCGACCAGATTCCGAGCGCAGTGGAGCGCTTGTGGACGGGGAAGATCGCGATCAGCAGCGCCTGGCTGCCGGGGATCATCGGTCCGGAGACTGCGCCCTGGAGAATGCGGAAGCCGATCAGCGACGGCAGATCCCAGGCGATCCCGCACAGGAACGACGCGATCGTGAACAGGAAGACGGACACGCAGAACGTCCGCACCACGCCGAACCGGCCCATCAGCCACCCGGTCAGCGGCACCGCCACGCCGTTGGCGACCGCAAACGCCGTGACGATCCAGGTCGAGTTGTCGCTGGAGACACCGAGATTGCCGGCGATCGTCGGCAGCGAGACGTTGGCGATCGTGGTGTCGAGCACCTGCATGAACGTCCCGAGCGCCAGCGCGAACGCGGTCAGCGCAAGCGAGCCGCCGACGAGCGGGGCTGGGCCGGGACCTGAGGGCGCGGCCATCAGGTGACACTCCAGTAAGGGCACGCCACCCCGCCTGGGCCACCACCCCGGCGAAGGCCGGGGCCCAGTTGGGGGACGTTGCTAAAGGAGGACAGCGTTCCGTTACGACCACCTTTCCACCTGGGCCCCGGCCTTCGCCGGGGTGGTGCAGTATGTGAAGGCGTTCCCAACAAAATTGTTCTCCCGCGAAGGCGGGAGCCCAGACTGGGCTCCCGCCTTCGCGGGAGAACAAGAAGGGGCATGCCGAATTCAGTCAGGCACGCCACACCCTCTTTGCTCACCACCCCTTGATACCGCCCGATCATCACCGGTTCGCCGCAATGATCTGCCGGATCTTCGCCTCGACCGCAGCATCGCCCGCGCCGGTCGCCAGCCCCTTATACGCCGCCACCGCCGGCCGCCCGACCATCGTCCCGGATTTGTCGGCGGTATCGACGATCGTGTTGACCGACAGCCCGACCCGCAACGGATTGCGCCGCAGCTCGCCCTTGTCGAGCGCGATCCGGACCGGCACGCGCTGGGTGATCTTGATCCAGTTGCCGCTCGCATTCTGCGGCGGCAGCAGCGCGAACGCGTTGCCGCTGCCCGCGCCCAGCCCAACGACACGGCCGTGATAGACCAGGTCGTCGCCGTACATGTCCGCCGTCACCGTCGCCGGCTGCCCGATCCGCAGGTCGCGTAGCTGAGTCTCGCGGAAGTTCGCATCGACCCACACCCGGTCGAGCGGCACCACCGACATCAGCGGCATCCCCGCCGACACCTGCTGCCCGAGCTGCACGGTCCGCTGCGCCACCACGCCGTCGATCGGCGCGACCACATGCATGTGGCTCCGCGTGATCGCCGCACGTCGATAGGCCGCGATCGCCGCCATCACCGCGGGATTGTTCGACACGGTCGTGCCGGCAACGCCGCTGCGCGACTGCGCCTGCTGGCTGCGCGCGAGTTGCAGCGTCGCCGCCGCCACCTTCACCTGATCCGCCGCATGGCTCAGTTCCTCGCCCGAGATCGCGCCTTCCGCGGCCGCCCCGCGACGCCGCGCAAGATCGTTCCGCGCGCGCGCCAGCTCGGCCTCGGCCTGGACCACCGCAGCGCCGGTCTCGTTCACCTTCGAGAAGTCCGACCGGGTCGAGCGTACCGCCCGCGCCAGTTCCGCCTCCGCCGATGCCAGGCCGACATCCGCGGTCGCCGCGTCGAGGTCGATCAACGGCTGCCCCGCCTTCACCACCTGCGTGTTGTCGGCATGGATCGCGGTCACCTGCCCCGGATCGCGCGCGGTGATCGCCACCACGTCGCCCGCGACATAGGCGTCGTCGGTCTCCTGCTCGGGCGCGGCGAGCAGGAAATGGAACACCGCCCACACGATCGCGCCGATCACGACGACGACGCCGAGAATCGTCAGCGCCCGCTTGCGCGCTCTCGGATTGCCGGCCGGTGCGGGTGCGGGCGCCGGATCGGTCTGCGTATCGGTCATCGTGTCACATCCTGAAAATCGAAACCGCCACCCAGCGCCAGCACCAGCTGGACGCGCTGTTGGGCTGCATTGGCGGCAAGATCGGCATCCGCCTGTTCGGCGGCGAGCAACCGCACATCGTTGTCGACGAGGTCGAGCCGGCTATCGAGCCCGCTCGACACGCGGATCGCGTTCAGCCGCCCGGTCTCGGCATAGCCGCGTACCACCTCGCGTTGGCGCTGTCGGTCGGCGTCGAGCGCACCGATCCGCGCCACCGCATCCGCCGCCTCGCGCACTGCGCCGACCACGCGGTCGTTATAGTCTGCGGTCGCCAGATCGAGCGCCGCGGTCGCGCCCGCGAGATCGGCCTTCAGCCGGCCATTGTCGAAGATCGGCAGGTGGATCGCCGGCCCGACGCCCACCGTCCCGGCATCGAGCGACACCAGATTGCCGAGCCCGACCGCCTGGAACCCCGCCAACCCCGCCAGATTCACGTTCGGATAAAAGGCGCGCCGTGCCACCTGACGCCCCGCCGCCGCCGCTTCGATCCGCGCCTGCGCCGCGCCGATATCCGCCCGCCGCGCGAGCAGGTCCGCAGGGACGGACGCAGGCAACGGCAACACCGCATCGAGCTTCAGCGCGGTCGCACCGATCGTCGCCGGATAGTCCACCCCGCGCCCGGCCAGCGCCGCCAGCGCATTCTTCGCCAGCACCTGCGCGGCCTGTGCCCGCACCAGCGCCTGCCGCGCCTGCGCCAGCAACGTCGTCGCCGCCTGCGCATCCAGCTTGCTGCCCAGCTTGTTGCGGATCCGCACGTTGACCAGCCGCAGCGTATTCTCGCGCGTCGCGATCGTCCGCGTCGCGATCCCCGCCTGCGCCTCGGCACGTTCGAGGTCGATATAGGTCTGCACCACCGCGCCCGACAGCGCCAGCCGCGCCGCCGCCACGTCGAGCGCCGCCGCGCGCACCGACGCGCGTGCGCCCGCGATCGCCGCCTTCTGCCGCCCGAACAGATCGAGGTTCCACGACAGGTTCGCCGCAACCGTCCCGACGAACCGGGTCGACCCGGCAAAGGGGGGCGGTATCGTGTACCGCCCGCTCAACCGCGCATATTGCTCCTGCGCGTCGAGCGTGACGGTCGGGCCATTCTCCGCGCGGTTCGTCGACAACACCGCCTGCGCCTGCGCAACCCGCGCGAGCGCAGCGTCGAGCGACGGATTGCCCGCCACCGCGTCGTTCACCAGCCGGTCCAGTTGCGGATCGCCGAACCCGCGCCACCAATCGGCTGCGATCACCGGCGCCGTACCCGTCGACAGTCCCAGCACGGTGGTCGATACCGGCTCGACGATGCCCTTCGAGGCGGGAATTGCGCATCCCGCCAGCAGCCCCGCCACCGTCACGGTCATCGTTACCGGCGCGAGCGCCAAACATATCCTCATGCCCCCCGATCTCATGGTCGAAGTCCCTCGGTCAGAGCATCGTCGAGCGTCGTGCGGAGTTTCTGCATCAGTTCGATCAGCTTTTCGATTTCGTCACGATCCCAGTCCGTCAGCAGGACGTTCCAATACGTGATGATGCGGTCGCGACAGCGGATCGCCGCCGCCTCGCCATCCGGCGTGAGTTCGAGATTGAGCACCCGGCGATCGTCGATCGCGCGCGACCGTGTTACCCAGCCCTGTTGCTCCATCGCGTCGACCAGCCGGGTGGTCGCGCCCTTGTCGTGCGAAAGATCGCGCGCAAGATCGGCGCATGTCGAGGATCGTCCCGCCAGCATCGACATGAGCGCGGACCATTGCGTCCCCGACATGCCCTCCGCGGCGAAGACGGGCTCGATCAGGCTCTGCCCGATCTGGTGAATCCGGCGCGCGAGATAGCCGAGCGAACAGTCCGGCCCGAACGCTGCCTTGGTGTAGAAAGCCATGTCATTGCCATGGCAACCATTGCTCAGGCAGTCAATTGCCCTTTATGCATGCCGCGACATTGTCCGACGATCGCATCGTCCGACGATCGAAGCCGCCGTTCTGCGATCCGAGTACCGACGAAGCTGCGAGGCAACGAAACGACGATCCGAACGCCGGATCGGCCGATCAAGTGTCGCGCGCGCCCTTCCGATCGAGTTCATCGAGACATTGAGCCAGCATCGCCCCGACGAGATGATCCAGTCGCTCGTCGGCGATCAGCAACGCTCGCGCGATCGCCTCGCGCAACGCGCCATTATTGTCTTGCTCATCTGCCATGCCGCGTGTTCGCCCGCCTTGCCGGCGACCGCAATTCACAAAGTTAAGGTCATATATCTTATACTGGATTAGTCTGACGCCGGCAGTCTTTTCCTGTGGCACCGCCGTCTTGCTCGGCCTAGCATCTGATATGACCATCGAAACCGAGTCGGCGAAGAACACATTGGCGCGTACGGCCGAGAACCTCATCCGCGTGCGCGGCATGCGGGCCGAGGTCTTTCCGAGCGACATCTTCGACGAGCATGCCTGGAATATGATGCTGCGTCTGTTCGTCGCGCAGGCGAACGATCATGCGGTGTCCGAAAGCGAAATCATCGCGGCGACCGCGACGCCGCCGGGGGTGGGACAGCGCTGGCTTGCGCATCTCGTCGCCGACGGACAGATCGAACCCCATGCGGACGGCGGCACGATAGCGCTGACGCCATCGGCGCTGGAACGCATGGAGGGTTTTCTCCGCGACGCCAGCGCGACCCACCAGACCGATGGCCCCACCTGACGCCGGATATGCCCGCCTGACGCCGGATTATGCCCGCTGGATTGTGATTGCGCAGGCCGGTCGAGGTCCGTCGCGAAGATTAGCGCATTGACCGGCCCCCGCACCCTTCCCCGAAGCCCTTCCCCTTGCTAAGGCCCCTCCGGTAACAGCATTTTTCGCTCGGTCCCCGACGCGCCCGCGTGGCCTATATGGCTGCTTTCCCCTCGGCGCCCGGCGGCCCGACGCCCACGGGAAGGACCCCTATGACTGCCATTGGCCAGGATACCCTCAAGACCCGCACCAGCCTGTCGACCGGCGGCAAGTCGTACGACTATTACAGCCTCGCCAAGGCGTCCGAGCAGCTCGGCGACATCAGCCGCCTGCCGTTCTCGATGAAGGTGCTGCTCGAGAACCTGCTCCGCTTCGAGGACGGCGTGACCGTCACGCGCGACGATATCCAGGCGATCGTCGACTGGCAGAAGGAGCGCCGCAGCGACCGCGAGATCCAGTATCGCCCCGCGCGCGTGCTGATGCAGGACTTCACCGGCGTTCCCTGCGTGGTCGATCTCGCGGCGATGCGCGACGCGATGACCAAGCTCGGCGGCAACCCCGAGAAGATCAACCCGCAGGTTCCCGTCCACCTCGTCATCGATCACTCGGTGATGGTCGACGAGTTCGGCACGCCGCAGGCGTTCCACGACAATGTCGATCTCGAATATGAGCGCAACATCGAGCGCTACGAGTTCCTCAAGTGGGGCAGCAAGGCGCTCGACAATTTCCAGGTCGTCCCCCCCGGCACCGGCATCTGCCATCAGGTGAACCTCGAATATATCGGCCAGGCCGTCTGGTCGTCGGCCAGCTCGGGCGAGCACGGCGACGGCACGATGATCGCGTATCCCGATACGCTGGTCGGCACCGACAGCCACACGACGATGATCAACGGTCTCGGCGTGCTCGGCTGGGGTGTCGGCGGGATCGAGGCCGAGGCCGCGATGCTCGGCCAGCCCGTGTCGATGCTGATCCCCGAAGTCGTCGGCTTCAAGCTGACCGGCGCGCTGAACGAGGGCATCACCGCCACCGATCTCGTGCTGACCGTCACGCAGATGCTGCGCGCCAAGGGCGTGGTCGGCCGCTTCGTCGAGTTCTTCGGCCCCGGCCTGTCGTCGATGACGCTCGCCGATCGCGCGACGATCGCCAACATGGCGCCCGAATACGGCGCGACCTGCGGCTTCTTCCCGATCGACGACAAGACGCTCGATTACATGCGCCTCACCGCGCGTTCGGACGAGAATGTCGAGCTGGTCGAAGCCTACGCCAAGGCCAACGGCTTCTGGCGCGACGAGAATGCCGAGGACCCGATCTTCACCGACACGCTCGAACTCGACATGGGCACCGTCGTCGCCTCGCTCGCCGGCCCGAAGCGCCCGCAGGACCGCGTCAGCCTCAACAAGGTCGACGAGGTGTTCAACAGCGACCTCCACAAGCTGTACCACAAGGAGCAGCCCGCACGCGTCGCAGTCGAGGGTCGCGAGCATGACATCGGCGACGGCGACGTCGTCATCGCCGCGATCACCAGCTGCACCAACACCTCGAACCCGTCGGTGCTGGTCGCTGCCGGTCTCGTCGCGCGCAAGGCCAACGCACTCGGCCTCAAGTCGAAGCCGTGGGTGAAGACCTCGCTCGCCCCCGGTTCGCAGGTCGTGACCGACTATCTCGACAAGGCCGGCCTCACCGCGGACCTGAACGCGCTCGGCTTCAACCTCGTCGGCTATGGCTGCACGACCTGCATCGGCAACTCGGGCCCGCTCGCGCCCGCGATCTCGGCCGCGATCAACGAAAACGACCTCGTCGCCGCGTCGGTCCTCTCAGGCAACCGCAACTTCGAAGGCCGCGTCTCGCCAGACGTCCGCGCCAACTTCCTCGCCTCGCCGCCGCTCGTCGTCGCCTATGCGATCAAGGGTACCGTCACGACCGACATGATCGAGACGCCGCTGGGTCAGGGGTCGGACGGCCAGGACGTGTATCTGCGCGACATCTGGCCGACCAACGAGGAAGTCCGCACGACGATGGACGCCAACATCGACGCCGGCATGTTCGGTGCACGCTACGGCGACGTCTATGCGGGCGACGCCAAGTGGCGCGAGATCGACGTCACGGGGTCGGACACCTACGCATGGCGCGCAGGCTCGACCTACGTCGCCAATCCGCCCTATTTCGAGGGCCTCAGCATGACGCCGTCGCCGGTGCAGGACATCATCGACGCCAAGCCGCTCGCGATCCTCGGCGATTCGATCACCACCGACCACATCTCGCCGGCCGGTTCGATCAAGGCCGATTCGCCCGCGGGCCGCTTCCTGCAGGAGCATCAGGTCAGCAAGGCCGACTTCAACAGCTATGGCGCCCGTCGCGGCAACCATGACGTGATGATGCGCGGCACCTTCGCCAACATCCGCATCAAGAACGAGATGGTCCCCGGCGTCGAAGGCGGCATGTCGAAGTACGACGGCGAAGTCATGGCGATCTACGACGCGGCGATGCGCTTCAAGCAGGACGGCACGCCCTTGGTGATCGTTGCCGGCAAGGAATACGGCACCGGCTCGTCGCGCGACTGGGCGGCGAAGGGCACCAATCTGCTCGGCGTCCGCGCTGTGATCACCGAGAGCTTCGAGCGCATCCACCGCTCGAACCTGGTCGGCATGGGCGTGCTGCCGCTGCAGTTCGCGGACGGTGTGGACCGCAAGACGCTCGGCCTCGACGGTTCGGAGACGTTCACGATCCTCGACGTCGCGAGCATCCGCCCGCGTCAAGACGTCACCGTGAAGATGACCCGCGCCGACGGGTCGAGCGAGACGTTCCAGACCAAGTGCCGGATCGATACCGTCAACGAGCTGGAATATTTCCTCAACGGCGGCATCCTCCACTACGTCCTGCGCAAGCTGGCCGCGTAAGACTTGCCCGTCCCCCCGGAGCTATCCGGGGGGACGCTTATACAGCCTCAACCCCTCAATCCTCCCCCGCAAGGGGGAGGTGGCGCCAAAGGCGACGGAGGGGGAGGACACGGAGCAGAGGTTTCCCTTACCTCCCCCTCCGACAGGCAAGTGCCTGCCACCTCCCCCTGGCGGGGAAGGATCGATAGAGTTCCACAATCTCAGGCTATTGCCGCGCGTCTGACACTGTGATCCCGCACTCCCAAACCAAAAAAGGCGGGGCGACCGTGAAGGTCGCCCCGTAGTTCAGGGAGAAGACCGGGACAGGGGAGACCCGGTCAAGTCGCCGTCCACAGGGGGAGAGGGAGCGGCGACGCACCCTCCTTCGACCCGATATGTTGCAGCGATGTGTCGACCGGGGCGAATGACGAACTTTTCACCTAACGGTGCCGGTGCGCTTCCGTCCCCGACCCGATCCTCCCCCGCCAGGGGGAGGTGGCAGGCGCTAGCCTGACGGAGGGGGAGGATAGGGCAAACCGCTGTTGCGCAACCTCCCCCTCCGTCACCTTCGGCGACACCTCCCCCTGGCGGGGGAGGATTGATGTCAAAGTCCGAGCGCCCGCCCCGCCACCGCATCCAGCTTCGCCACCAACGCCGGATCGCGAACCTCCCGCGCAGTAATGATCGCGCTGTCGAGACACGTATCGATCGGCGAAGCCTGCCGCTCCACCGGCAGCGCGCGCAGCAACGCCATCACCATCGCGCGCGCCTTGGCCGCATTGGCACCGAGCTGCGCGATCACCTGCGCGACATCGACGCCCGCCTCGTCCTCGCGCCAGCAATCGTAATCCGTCACCATGCCGACCAGCGCGTAGGGAAGCTCCGCCTCGCGCGCGAGCTTGGCCTCGGGCATCGCGGTCATGCCGATCACGTCGCAGCCCCATTGCCGGTAGAGCCGGCTTTCCGCGCGGGTCGAGAATTGCGGCCCCTCCATCGCGAGATAGGTACCGCGATCGTCGACCCGCGCGCCGGCTTCGCGCGCGGCTTCGACAGCATAGCGGGAGAGCCGCGGGCAGACCGGGTCCGCCATCGAGACATGCGCGACGAGGCCGGTGCCGAAGAAGCTCGACGGGCGCCCCTTGGTCCGATCGATGAACTGGTCGACGACCGTGAAGCTGCCGGGCGGCCGTTGCTCGACGAGCGAACCGACCGACGACACGGCCAGGACGTCGGTCACGCCGAGCCGCTTCAACGCGTCGATATTTGCGCGGGCGTTGAGGTCTGAGGGCGAGATGCGGTGGCCCCGCCCATGCCGCGGCAGGAACGCCACCCCGACATGGCCGACGCGCCCGGTGTAGATCGCGTCGGAAGGCGCACCCCAAGGCGTCTCGACCGTCTGCCAGCGTCCGTCCTCGATCCCGTCGACCGCGTACAGCCCCGAGCCGCCGATGATCCCGATCGTCCAGCCGGTCATTCCGCCAGCGCGCGTGGCCGCGCGTAGACGAAGTAGATGGCGAGCCCGAGCAGGTTCCACAGCCCGAAATACAGCTGCGTCTTCGAGGGCAGGCTGACGAACAGATACAGGCAGCCGAGGATGCCGATCGCGCCCACCAGCGTCGCCGCCGGCGCGCGGAACGTGCGGACCGCGTCGGGCGCCCGGCGGCGCATCACGAGCATGCACGCGCAGACCGCGACGAACGCGGCAAGCGTGCCGGCATTCGCCAGCGCGGCGATCTCGGCGAGCGGCAACAGGCCTGCGATGACCGCGACGATCGCTGCGGTGATCCAGGTGATCCGCACCGGCGCGCCACGCTTCGAGACCTTAGCGAGGCTCAAGGGGAGCAATCCGTCGCGTGCCATCGTGAAGAAGATGCGGCTCTGGCCGAACAGGAAGGCGAGCAGCACCGTCGGCAACGCGATCACGGCCGACGCACCGAGGAACGTCGCGAACCCCGGCCGGCCGATCTCGCGCAGGATCAGCGCGAGCGGCTCGGCGCTGCCGGCGAACCGCGTGTAGGACAGCGCGCCAACCGCGGCGACCGCGACCAGGATGTAGATCGCGATGCACGCGACCATCGACCCGACGATGCCGATCGCGAGATCGCGGCCGGGGTTCTTGGTTTCCTCCGCCGCGGTCGAGATCGCGTCGAAACCGTAGAAGGCGAAGAAGATGATCGCCGCCGCCGCCATCACGCCGCGCTCGGCGCCGTCGGGCTGCACCGCCTTGGGGAAGCCGTAGGGCATGAACGGATGCAGGTTCGCGCTGTTGAAATAGTGCAGCGCGATGAACACGAACACGGTCAGCGCGATCATCTTCACGCCCACCAGCACCGCGTTCAGCGTCGCACTCTCGCGCGTGCCGAACGACAGCACGCCCGCGACCACCGCGATGATGAAGATCGCGGGGACGTTGAGGATGCCGCCGAGTTCGGGGGCTGAGCGTCAGCGCCTCGGGAAACCCGAACGCACCGCGCAGCAACGGGGCCGCGTACCCCGACCAGCCCACCGCGACGGTCGACACCACCAGCGAATATTCGAGGATCAGCGACCAGCCGATCACCCACGCGATCAGCTCGCCGAGCACGACATAGCTGTAGGTGTACGCGCTGCCCGACGCCGGTATCATCGTCGCCATCTCGGCATAGGCGAGCGCCGCGCAGGCACAGATCCCGCCGGCGATGACGAACGACAGGATCACGGCGGGCCCGGCGAGTCCTGCGCCGACGCCGATCAGCGTGAGGATGCCGGTGCCGACGATCCCGCCGACCCCCATCGCCACAAGATGCGGCCACGACAAGGTCCGCGCGAGCTGGTGCTCGAGCGGCTGCTCGTGACGATTTTTCGGCGAAACAGACTGGCCACGTATATCCCCTTTGTTGGCGCGGGGAGTGGCACAGGAGGGGCGCGACGGGCAAGGCCAGCGGTCTTACCGCTCTTCGCGGCACGAGCCGGGAGGGGAAGATTGCGCAATCGAAAGGACACCGCCCCCTCTTACTCCCCTCCCTGAAAGGGAGGGGCTGGGGGTGGGTCGGCCCGCTTATGCCGCCGGCGTTCGACGATACGGAACCCGACCCACCCCCGCCCCCTCCCTTCCAGGGAGGGGAGAGCTTGACTGTCGATCCGACCTAGTCTGAGCGCGAGCGCGTCTTAAACAGTAAAGCTCTCGCCGCACCCGCAAGCGCCCTTGGCGTTCGGGTTCTGGAACACGAACCCGGCGGTGAAGTCGTCCTCGACCCAGTCCATCGTCGAGCCGATCAGATACAGGATCGACCCGCCATCGACGAACAGCGTCCCGCCGGGCGTATCGATCCGCTCGTCGAACGGCTTAGCCTCCGAAACGTAATCCACCGAATAGGCCAGCCCCGAACACCCGCGCTTGGGCGTCGACAGCTTCACCCCGATCGCGTCCGCGGGCGCGCGCGCCATCAGGTCGGCGATGCGCGCGTGCGCCGTCGCCGTGAGGTTCAGCGCCGCCGGCCGTGCTCGCAATGTCGTCGCCATGATCGTCCTTCCTTCCCCCCTCCCGCAAGCGGGAGGGGCCGGGGGTGGGCTCCCGGCCAGCCACTTATAACCGTCGTTCACGAGGTGAGCGCGAGCCCACCCCCTGCCCCCTCCCGCCAGCGGGAGGGGAAAGTCAGAGCATACCAAGCTCTAGCTTCGCCTCGTCCGACATCTTCTGCGGATCCCAGGGCGGATCCCAGACCAGGTTCACCTCCGCAAACCCGACCCCCGGCACCGACCCAACCCGCATCTCGACCTCCGCCGGCATCGACTCCGCAACCGGGCAGTTCGGCGTGGTCAGCGTCATCGACACCACCGCATGCCCGTCCTCGGTCACCTCGACGCCGTAGATCAGTCCCAGGTCATAGATGTTCACCGGGATCTCGGGATCGTAGATCTCCTTCAGCGCGTCGATGATCGCATCATACACCGCGCCACCGGGCTCGACGGGCGAGTCCACCTGCGGCTTCTGCGCCAGGAAACCGGCGAGATAATCGCGTTTCCGCTCCGCGTCGGAGTCCGTCTCCATCACGACGCGCGCCTTGGGCGGCGAGGCGACGGCCTCCACTTCCTCGATCTCGAACCGATCGCTCATCCAAAAATCCTCGTTACTCGCTCGATACCGCGTACCAGCGCCTCGACGTCCGCCGGCCCGTTATACACGCCGAAGCTCGCACGCGCCGTCGCCTCGACACCCAGCGCCTCCATCAGCGGCTGCGCACAGTGATGACCGGCGCGGATCGCGACGCGCTCCTCGTCCAATATGGTGCCGATGTCGTGCGGATGAACCCCCTCGATCGTGAAGCTCACGATCCCCGCCGAGTCCGCCGGGCCGTACAGCCGCACCGAATTGATCCCCGACAGCGCCTCGCGCGTCGCCGTCACCAGCGCCGCCTCATGCGCGTGGATCGCGCCGAGACCTATGCTCTCGACATAGTCGATCGCCGCATGCAGCCCGAGCGCACCGACGATATGCGGCGTCCCTGCCTCGAACCGCCCCGGCGGCGGCGCATAGGTGGTCCTGGCGAACGACACCTTGTCGATCATCGACCCGCCACCCTGATAGGGCGGCATCGCGTCGAGCAGCTCGGGCTTGGCCCAGAGCACGCCGATCCCGGTCGGGCCGTACAGCTTGTGCCCGGACAGCACGTAGAAATCGCAGCCGATCGCCTTCACGTCGACCGTGATCCGCGGCACCGACTGGCACCCGTCGAGCAGGATCTTCGCGCCGACCGAATGCGCGATCTCGGTCGCGCGCTTGGCGTCGAGCACCGAGCCGAGCACGTTCGAGACATGCCCGAGCGCGACCAGCTTGTGCGCCGGCGTGATCATCCGCTCCATCGCGTCGAGATCGATGCGGTGGTCGGGGGTGAGCGGGATCACGTCGATCGCCGCCCCGACGCGTTCGGCGACCATCTGCCACGGCACGATGTTCGAGTGATGCTCGAGCAAAGACAGCAGGATGCGGTCGCCCGCCTTCAACTGCTCGCCCGCCCAGCATTGCGCGACGAGGTTGATGCCTTCCGTAGCCCCGCGCACGAACACGACCTCGTCGGGCGAGCCGGCCCCGATGAACCGCGCCACAGCCTTCCGCGCGGCCTCATAGGCAACCGTCATGTCCGCCGACCGCTGGTAAACTCCGCGGTGCACCGTCGCGTAGGTCTCGCCATACGCACGCGTGATCGCGTCGACCACGACCTGCGGTTTCTGCGCGGTCGCGGCGGTGTCGAGATACGCCCAGCCCTCTGGGATCGCAGGAAAATCCGACACACGGTCTAGCGGGCGCATTTCGGTCAGCACGGTCATCTTCCCCCCTCCCTGAAAGGGAGGGGCCGGGGGTGGGTCGGCTGCTGGGACTCGGTTACGCCAGCCAACTGGCCGACCCACCCCCAGCCCCTCCCTTCCAGGGAGGGGAGCGCGTTACGCCCGCTCACAACGCCCGCTCCAGCCACGCATCCGCATCCGCCACGAAAGCCTCGCGGACCGTCTCGTCCGCGATCTGCGCGAACGCATCCCCCACGAACGCGCGCGTCAGCAGCGCCTGCGCCTTGGCATGCGGAATCCCGCGGCTCTGCATGTAGAACAGCGCGCGCTGATCCAGCTCCCCGACCGTCGCGCCGTGCGCGCACTTCACGTCGTCCGCGAAGATCTCGAGCTCGGGCTTCAAATTGACCGTCGCGGTCCGCTGCAACAGCAACCCGCGCAACGACTGCACGCCGTCGGTCTTCTGCGCATCGCGCGCCACCTCGACGCGCGCCGCAAGGCTCGCCGTCGACTTGTCCGCCGCGACCGCACGCCAGATCTGCTTGCTCTGCCCGTTCAGCGCGGCATGCCGCACCGACACCGCGCACTCCTGCCGCTGATCGTTCCGCGTCAGCAACGCGCCGCCATATTCGGCAAACGCATCGTCGCCGGAGACGATAATCGCCCCGTCGATCCGCGTACCCGCATCGCCCGCGCCCAGCACCGTCGCGATCAGGCTCGCACCCGCATGGATGTCCACCTCGTCGCGCAACGACACGAAACCGTCGGTCTGCAACAACCGCACCGCGCGCGTCAGCTTCGCCCCCTTGCCGAGCGTCATCCGCGTCGACCGGTTCGACCAGCCGGCCCCGACATAGGTCTCGACCACCGACGCGCTCGCGCCATCGGCGAGCAGCATCTCCGCCGGAAGCTGGTTCTCACCGCCGGTCGCGATGTGGACGATCTGGAGAAGCTCTGCCTCGGCGTTCACCTCGACCCGGATCGACCAACCGCTCCCGGTCGTACGGCGCCCAAGCACATGCGCGCCGCCATCGATCTGCGCGATCGCGACGTGCCGCAGATCGCTCCGATCCTCGTCGAGCACGCCATCGACGAACACCGCCCGCGCACCCGGCAGATCGAGAAACCACTCGCCAGCATCCGGAGCAACGCCGCGCGGCAGTTCAGCCGCCGCCACAATCGCCGCCGGATCACCCCAGCGCCAGGATTCCTCGCGCGTCGAAGGGAGTTCGAGGACGCTCATTGGGCATTCCAGGAAGTTGAGATTTGTTCACGCGAAGGCGCAAAGGCGCGAAGAGAATTGGAAATCAGAAGACCGCCGGTCGTACCGGCCGCACGCCCTTCGCGCCTTTGCGCCTTCGCGTGAACCCAATCTTTCCTGCCTTCGGCAACGTGGGAAGTCATGCGGCGATCCCCACATAGCCTTCGCTCTCGAGCTGCTGCGCCAGTTCCTTGCCGCCCGACCGGACGATGCGCCCGTCCGCCAGCACATGCACGAAGTCCGGCTCCACATAATCGAGCAACCGCTGGTAGTGCGTGATCAGCAGCACCGCCTTGTCGGGCGCGCGCATGATGCGGTTGATGCCGTCGCCGACGACGCGCAGCGCATCGATGTCCAGCCCCGAATCGGTCTCGTCGAGGATCGCGAACTTCGGGTTGACGATGCCCATCTGGACCATCTCGTTGCGCTTCTTCTCGCCGCCCGAAAAGCCGACGTTCACCGGCCGCTTGAGCATGTCGTAATCCATGCCGAGCAGATCCGCCTGCGCGCGCGCGAGCTTCAAAAACTCACCGCCTGACAACGGCTTCTCGTCCCGCGTCGCACGCTGAGCGTTCAAGGCCTCGCGCAGGAACTGGACGTTCGACACGCCGGGGATCTCGACCGGATACTGGAAGCCGAGGAACACGCCCGCCGCGGCGCGCTCGTGCGCCTCCAGCTCAAGCAGGTCGACGCCATCGAACGTCACCGAGCCCGCGGTGACCTCATAGCCGGGCCGCCCGCCGAGCACATAGCCCAGCGTCGACTTGCCCGCCCCGTTCGGCCCCATGATCGCGTGCACCTCGCCCGCGTTTACGGTTAGGGACAGGCCCTTGAGGATTTCCTTGCCGTCGATCCCGGCGTGGAGGTTTTCAATTTTTAGCATCGAATGTAGCCCAATTCCAAATCTCTAAAATGCGAGGCGCTGACTACGCCAACCCTACCCCGTCATTCCCGCGAAGGCGGGAATCCACCCATCCGCATGCGCGAAAGGCGAAGTGGATTCCCGCCTTCGCGGGAATGACGGAACGAGGGGGCTCACCCCACGGAGCCCTCAAGCGAAATCCCCAGCAGCTTCTGCGCTTCCACGGCAAACTCCATCGGCAGTTGCTGCAGCACCTCCCGGGCAAAGCCGTTGACGATCAGCGCCACCGCCGCCTCCGCATCCAGCCCGCGCGACATCGCGTAGAATAGCTGGTCCTCGGAGATCTTCGACGTCGTCGCCTCGTGCTCGATCTGCGCGGACGGGTTGCGGACCTCGATATACGGCACGGTATGCGCGCCGCACTGGTCGCCGAGCAGCAGGCTGTCACACTGGGTGAAATTCCGCACGCCTTCCGCGGTCGGTGCCACGCGCACCAGCCCGCGATAGGTGTTGTCCGAGCGCCCGGCCGAAATCCCCTTCGAGACGATCGTGGATCGCGTGTTCTTGCCGAGGTGGATCATCTTCGTGCCGGTATCGGCCTGCTGGCGATTGTTCGTCACCGCGACCGAATAGAACTCGCCGACCGAGCCATCGCCGAGCAGCACGCACGACGGATATTTCCACGTGATCGCGCTGCCGGTCTCGACCTGCGTCCAGCTGACCTTCGAGTTCTTGCCCTGGCACAGCGCCCGCTTTGTCACGAAGTTATAGATCCCGCCGACGCCGTTCTCGTCGCCCGGATACCAGTTCTGCACGGTCGAATATTTGATCTCGGCATCGTCGAGCACGACGAGTTCGACGACCGCCGCATGCAACTGGTTCTCGTCGCGCATCGGCGCGGTGCAGCCTTCGAGATACGACACATACGAGCCCTTGTCCGCGACGATCAGCGTGCGCTCGAACTGCCCGGTATTCTCGGCGTTGATGCGGAAGTACGTCGACAGCTCCATCGGGCAGCGTACGCCCTCCGGGATGTAGACGAACGTACCGTCCGAGAAGACCGCCGAGTTCAGCGTCGCGAAGTAATTGTCGCGCTGCGGCACGACCTTGCCGAGCCACTTACGCACGAGCTCGGGATATTCCTTGATCGCCTCGGAGATCGAGCGGAAGATCACGCCCGCGGCCTCGAGCTCCTTGCGGAACGTGGTCGCGACCGAGACGCTGTCGAACACCGCATCCACCGCGACGCGACGCTTCGGATTGCCGTCCGCGTCGAGCGGATCCTCGACCACGCCCGCCAGCATCTTCTGCTCGCCGATCGGAATGCCGAGCTTCTCATAGACGCGCAGGATCTCCGGATCGACCTCGTCGAGCGAACCGAGCTTCGGCTTCGCCTTGGGCTCCGCGTAATAATACGCGTCCTGGTAATCGATCGGCGGCACGTTGAGCTTCGACCAGTCGGGCGCCTCCATCGTCTGCCACAACGCGAACGCCTTCAGCCGCCAGTCGAGCATCCACTGTGGCTCGCCCTTCTTGGCGGAAATGAAGCGCACCGTGTCTTCGGACAGACCCTTGGGCGCGAATTCCTGTTCGATGTCCGAGGAGAAACCCCACTCGTACGTCTTATTCGCGGCGGCATACGCCTCTGCGTTCCGGGTAGCCATTATCTGTCCTCGGCCGCAAAGCGGCTCTCTAAAATCTTCGCGCCTTTGCGCCTTCGCGTGAACAGAATCTTCTCACGCGAAGGCGCAAAGGCGCGAAGGAAGGGATAGGGCGCTGCGCGCGTCATGCGGGCACCTGCGAAAGCGGGACTTGCGAAAGGCTGGCGAGCGACACGCCGGCGAGCGCACCGCGGACCGCGCCGTTGACGGCGTTCCAGTGCGGCTTCACGCGGCAGCTCTGGTCGATGCAGCAATCCTGCGACGCGCCATCGACGCACGCGGTCAGCGCGATCGGACCTTCGACCGCCTCGATGATGTCGGCAAGCGAGATCATCGCCGGCGGCCGCGACAGGCGAAACCCGCCGCCGGTCCCGCGCGTGCTCTCGATCAGCCCCGCGGCGGAAAGCCGGCTCACCAGCTTCTGCACGGTCGGCAACGGCACGCCGGTTTCCTCGCTGAGCAAGGTCGCGTTCAGCCGCGCGATCCCGCCGCAATGACGCGCCGCGGCGCTCATCATCACGACCGCATAGTCGGCTAGGCTGGAAAGACGCATGGTGGCTTCGAAAGTCCAATCGGACCGATATGATCCGATTGATCAAATGGGCTTTGCCCGAGGCATCGTCAACCCGCGGAGCCGTGCTAACGACTCGCAACTGGAAGCGGGTTTTGTGCATCGCGCATGACCCGCAAGCTTGACTTCACCCCTCCCTGGAAGGGAGGGGCCGGGGGGGGGTCGGCCGGTTGGCGATCGCAGCACGCACCCCACACCGACCCACCCCCAGCCCCTCCCTTCCAGGGAGGGGAGCAAGGATGAGCAATGGCCTTCTACCACCCGATCCTGTTCCGCCTCGACGCCGAGCGCGCGCATAGCCTGACCATCGCCGCGCTCGCCGCATGGGGGAAGGCCGGCACTCCGCTTGCCCCCGACGTCCCGCGTCTCGCGACAAGCGTGGCGGGGATCAAGTTCCCCAACCCCGTCGGCCTCGCAGCAGGCGTCGACAAGGACGGCCGAGCGATCGACGGCTTCTTCGGGCTGGGCCTGGGCAGCGTCGAAATCGGCACGCTCACGCCGCTCGCGCAACCCGGCAACCCGAAGCCCCGCATCTTCCGCCTCCCCGAAGACCGCGCCGTCATCAACCGCCTGGGCTTCAACAATGGCGGCCTCGATGGCGCGCTTCCCCGTGCGCAGAGCGCAAAGCGGAACGGCATCCTCGGCATCAACGTCGGCGCGAACAAGGATGCGACCGACCGCACCGCCGACTATGTCCACGGCGTCACCCGCGCTGCGTCGCACGCCGACTACATCACGATCAACATCAGCTCGCCCAACACCCCCGGCCTGCGCGACCTCCAGCACGGCGCCGCGCTCCGCGACCTGCTCGCCGCCTGCACCGCCGCCAAGGGCACCACACCGATCTTCCTCAAGGTCGCCCCCGATCTCGACCCCGCCGACATCGACGACATCGCCCGGGCCGCACTCGACAACCGCATCGACGCGCTGATCGTCAACAACACGACGATCTCGCGCCCCGGCCTGCGCTCGGCCAACGCGAAGGAGACCGGCGGCCTGTCCGGCGCGCCGCTGGCGCCGCTCGCCCGCCAACGTCTCGCCGATTTCCGCACCGCGACCGGCGCAGCGCTCCCCCTGATCTCGGTCGGCGGGATCGACAGCGGCGCCGAAGCCTATGCCCGCCTCCGCGCCGGCGCGAGCCTCGTCCAGCTCTACACCGCTCTGGTGTACGAAGGCCCAGGCCTCCCCGCCCGCATCCTCCGCGAACTGGACGCGCTGCTGACGCGCGACGGCTTCACCACGGTCGCCGATGCGGTGGGAGCAGACGCTTAACGATCCTCCCCCGCCAGGGGGAGGTGGCAGGCGCTTGCCTGACGGAGGGGGAGGTAAGGGTAACTTCGGCCCCGTACCCTCCCCCTCCGACGCCTTCGGCGCCACCTCCCCCTGGCGGGGGAGGATCGCGAGGTCGGACGGCGAGACGGCTTGCCTCATACCCGAACCGCACTAGGCTCGCGCTCGATGAAGACCTCCCTCCTCGCGCTCGCCCTACTCGTCCCCACGGTCGCCGCAGACGCGCGCCAACCCACCCCCGCCCCGGCCAAAGACCAGGGCATGGTCAGCGCCGCCGACCCGCGCGCAGCAGCAGCCGGCGTCGAAATCCTCCGCGCCGGCGGCAGCGCCACCGACGCCGCGATCGCGACGATGCTCGCGCTCAACGTCGTCGAGCCGCAAAGCTCCGGCATCGGCGGCGGCAGCTTCTGGGTCTCCCACGCCGCCGGCGGCACGCTCAGCACGATCGACGCTCGCGAAGAGGCTCCCGCCGCCGCCGACGCGCGCTGGTTCTACGCCCCCGACGGCACGCCGCTGAGCCACAGGGACGCGGTCCCCGGCGGCCGCAGCGTCGGCATCCCCGGCGCGCTCCGCGGCATGGCCCTCGCCCACCGCGCCTCGGGGAAGCTCCCCTGGGCGCAACTCTTCGCCCCCGCGATCCGGCTCGCGACCAACGGCTTCCAGGCCACCCCCCGCCTCGTCAACGGCATGAAGGCCTATGGCGGCCACATCACGCCGGAAACGCGCAAACTCTTCTCCGCTCCCGACGGCTCGCCGGTCGCAGTCGGCGCAACGATCAAGAACCCCGCCCAGGCCGCACTCCTCCAGCGCATCGCGATCCAGGGCCCCGACAGCTTCTACGTCGGCCCCCAGGCGCAAAAGATCGTGACCGCGGTCAACACCGCCGCGCGCAATCCGTCGAAGATGACCACCGGCGATCTCGCCAGCTACGACGCCAAGAACCGCCCGCCGGTCTGCATCAAATACCGCGTCTACCGCGTCTGCGGGATGGGCCCGCCCTCGTCCGGCGGCGTCACCGTGCTGATGATCCTGAAGCAACTCGAACGCTTCGACATGGCCAAGCTCGGCAAGGACAGCGCACAGGCCTGGCACCTGTTCGCCGAATCCTCGCGCCTCGCCTATGCGGACCGCGACATGTACGTCGGCGACCCGGATTTCGTCCGCGTGCCGGTCAAGGGCATGCTCGACCCAGCCTATATCGCCAGGCGATCCGCCCTGATCTCGCCCACCACCACGATGGCGAGTGTCGCGCCCGGCACGCCCCCCGGCGCCCCCGCCCGCACCCGCGCCCCGGTCAGCGAAGTCGCCGGCACCACCGACATCGCCACGGTCGACGCAAGCGGCAACGTCGTCTCGGTGACCACCACCGTCGAAGGCTATTTCGGCTCGGGCATCACGGTCGACGGCACCGTCCTCAACAACCAACTGACGGATTTCGACATCGTCCCCGAGAAGGACGGCGCGCTCGTCGCCAACCGGGTCGAGGGCGGCAAGCGCCCGCGCAGCTCGATGGCGCCGACGATCGTCTACGGCCCCGACGGGAAAGTCCGCCTCGCGGTCGGCGCGGCGGGCGGCTCGACGATCATCGCGCAGGTGGCCAAGGCGATCATCGGCGTGGTCGACTGGAAACTGTCCGCGCAGGACTCGATCGCGCTCGGGCTGCTCTACGCCCCCGGCCACGTCGCCGCGGCGGAGAAGGGTACGCAGATCGAGGCGATGGTCCCCGCTCTGGAGGCGCTCGGCGAAACCGTGCGCGTGACACCGCTCGGCCTGAAGGCAAACGCGATCGAGCGCGTCGGCCGCAAATGGGTCGGCGCGGCAGACCCTCGCAGCGAAGGCGTCGCGATGAGCCAGGACGGCACCGTCACCCAAATCCAACGCGTCGGCGCCCTACAGCGCGCACCGGAATGACACCCGCCTGACCCATCGTCATCCTGGGCTCGACCCAGGATCCAGAGCCAGGAGCGATACCGTATTTGGCTCTGGATCCCAGCTTTCGCTGGGATGACGAGTGTTGCTATACTGCCCTTGCACTGAAGCAAGCCGACCTATCAAACATCGAGCTGCAAGAGCACGTCAGGAGAGACAATGGCCCGCCAGCTCGAACGATTCCCGAACCTCGTCACGATGTTCTTCACGCGCGCCGCGGAGAGAGGCGATGCGCCGTTCCTCTGGACCAAGACGAGCGGCACATGGGTCGCCACCAGCTGGGCCGACGCCGCGCGCCAGGTCGCGAGCCTCGCCACCGCGCTTACCGCGATCGGCCTGAAACGCGGCGACCGCGTCATGCTGGTGGCCGAGAACCGCCCCGAATGGTGCCTCAGCGACCTCGCGATCATGGCGGCCGGCTGCGTCACGGTGCCGACCTACGTCACCAATACCGAGCGCGATCACCTCCACATCATCGAGAACGCGGGCGCCTGCGCGATCATCGTCTCGACCGCGAAACTGGCAAAGACACTGCTCCCCGCCGTCATCCGCTCGAACCAGGCGCAGATCGTCATCGGCCTGGAGGACATGAAGGTCCCTGCCTCCATCGACTTCCACAACTGGCACGCACTGATCGCCGCGCACCAGACCGCCCCAGAAACCGCCGCCGCCCGCGCCGACTTCACCCGCGAAGACCTCGCCTGCATCATCTACACGAGCGGAACCGGCGGCGCGCCGCGCGGCGTCATGCAGCACCACGGCGCGATCCTCCACAATTGCGCGGGCTGCGCGAGCGTGATCTCGGAGGATTTCGGCTGGGACGACGAGGTCTTCCTCTCGTTCCTGCCCTTGAGCCACGCCTACGAACACACCGGCGGCCAGCACTTCCCGATCTCGCTCGGCGGCCAGATCTACTATGCGGAAGGTCTCGAAAAGCTCGCCGCCAATATCGAGGAGACGCGCCCGACGATCATGTTCGTCGTCCCCCGCCTGTTCGAAGTCCTCCGCACGCGCATCTCGAAGACGATCGAGAAACAGGGTGGTGCCTCCGCCTTCCTCCTGCGTCAGGCCCTCGACATCGGCGGCAAGCGCTACGCCGGTCGCCTCCGCCTGATCGACCGCCCGATGCAGGCCGCCGTCGCCACGCTCTTCAAACCCAAGATCTCGAAGAAGTTCGGTGGCCGGTTGAAGGCGATGATCTCGGGCGGCGCGCCACTCAATCCGGAGGTCGGCCTGTTCTTCGAATCGCTCGGGCTCACCTTCCTGCAAGGCTATGGCCAGACCGAAGCGGCCCCCGTCATATCCTGCAACCGCCCCAAGGTCGGCGTGCGGATGGACTCGGTCGGCCCGGCGCTCAAGGATACCGAGGTGCGCATCGCCGAGGACGGCGAGATCCTGGTGCGCGGCGAGCTCGTCATGCACGGCTATTGGCGCAACGACGCCGAGACCGCGAAGGTGCTGAAGGACGGCTGGCTCCACACTGGCGATATCGGCGAGATCGACGACCGCGGCCGGATCCGCATTACCGATCGCAAGAAGGACCTAATCATCAACGACAAGGGCGAGAACGTCGCCCCGCAAAAGGTCGAGGGCATGCTGACGCTCCAGCCCGAGATCGCGCAGGCGATGATCGCCGGCGACAAGCGCCCGTACATGGTCGCGCTGGTGGTGCCCGATCCGGAGTGGACGCAGGAATGGTGCGCAGGCAACGGCGACGCCTGCAGCTTCGCCCGGCTGGCGGAAAACAGCGAGTTCCGCACCGCGATCGGGCAGGCGATCGAGCGGGTGAACAAGGACCTGACGGTGACGGAACGCATCCGAAGGTTCGTGCTCGCGGACGGCCCGTTCACGATCGAGAACGAGCAGCTGACGCCGAGTTTGAAGATCCGGCGGCATGTGTTGAGGCAGGTCTACGGGGAAAGGTTGGAAGGCTTGTATAAAAGCTGAGACCTAAACCCCTCTCCCCTCCGGGGAGAGGGAGGGGCCCGCCCGCGCTTGCGGGTGGGAGGGTGAGGGGCATGAGGCTCGGAACGTTGATCCCAAAGCCCCTCACCCTTCCGTCGCCAAAAGGCTCCTCCCTCCCTCTCCCCCACGGGGAGAGGGACTGGTTGGTAGCGCCTTCGCCTGCTGTTGCAGAACCAACCCAGACAAGCTGCGCAACAAAACCCCTCTCCCCTCCGGGGAGAGGGAGGGGCCCGCACGCCCTTGCGTGTGGGAGGGTGAGGGGCGTGAGGCTCGGAACGTTGATCCCAACGCCCCTCACCCTTCCGTCGCCAAACGGCTCCTCCCTCCCTCTCCCCAGCGGGGAGAGGGACTGGCTGGTAGCGCCTTCACCTGCTGTTGCAGAACCAACCCAGACAGGCTGCGCAACAAAACCCCTCTCCCCCTCGGGGAGAGGGAGGGGCCCGCACGCGCTTGCGGGTGGGAGGGTGAGGGGCATGGGGCTCGGAACGGTGATCCCAACGCCCCTCACCCTTCCGTCGCCAAACGGCTCCTCCCTCCCTCTCCCCGACGGGGAGAGGGACTGGTTGGTAGCGCCTTCGCTGCTGTTGCAGAACCAACCCAAACAAGCTGCGCAACAAAATCCCTCTCCCCCACGGGGAGAGGGACTAGGCGGTCACTTCTTCGCCGCAGCCGGCACGACCGCCATCGTCCAGTCCTTCTCCGGCCGCAGATACTTCGCCGCCGTCGCCTGCAACTCCACCGGCGTCGTCGCGACCAGGTCCGAAGCGATCCGCTGCGTCGCCGCGATCCGCCGCGGGTCGAACGTCGCGCCGCCGAGCTGCTGCAACCAGAACTGGTTCCCCGTCGAGGCGCGCAGGATATACTGCCCCATCGGCTTCTTGATCCGGTCGAGCTCGTCCGGCGCGATCGGCGTCGACACCAGTTCGGCCGCGATCTGCCGCGCGATCTGGAAGAAGAACGCCACCTTGTCCGGCGCAACCTGCCCGATCGCGACCATCCGCCCGCCCGTCGCCATCCCGACCGGCCACTGGCTCGACACGTTGGGGCTGTAGCTCGCCCCTGCCGCCTGCCGCAGCCGCTCGAACAGCCGATCGCTGAACACCTGCGCCAGCACGTCGAGACGCCGCGCCTCGACGATGTTGTCGATCCCGCCACCCGTCGGCCAGGCGATCACCGCCGCCGCCTGGTTCTCCGGCCCGGTATGCGCGCGCATCACCGGCGTCGTGTTGTGCGCGGGGAAACCGACCGGCGCACCGACCTTCGACACCGCCGTGCGCGGCTTCATCGCCCCGAACGACTTGGCGACCGCGGCGATCGCATCCTCGGTCTTCACGTCGCCGAAGATCGAGACCTCGATCGGCCCGGTCTTCAGGATCGGCTCCCAGAACGCGCGGAAGTCCTTCGCGTTGAGCGCTTCGACCGTCTCCTTCGACGGAGTCCCCCAACGCGGATCGCCCGCGCGCAGCAGACCCTCGAGGTCGCGCGACAGCACGCCGTCGGGCGAGGAGTCATACCCGGCAAACCCGGCCAGCGCAGCAACACGCGCACGCGCCACCGGCGCCGGATCCCAGGCCGGGAACGCGAGCTTGGCCGCCATCAACCGCAACTGATCCGAATAATCCGCCGGCGAGGTGATCGCGCCCAGCGTGAACGCATCGTCGTCGATTCCGAAGTCGAGCCCGATCCTGCGTCCCGCGGTAAGCTGGTCGAGATCGCCCTGATCGAGCTTGCCGATGCCCCCCGCGACCAATGCGAGATCGCCTGCCCAGGCCGGCGTCGGCCGGTTCGACGGGATCGCGGTATAGCCGCCGCCGAACCGCACGCGCACATACACGCGCCCGGTCTCACCCGCGTTCGGGAACAGCAGCACGCGCGTCCCGTTGGCGAAGTTCACCTGCTCCATGTCGAACGCGGCGATCTTCTCGCGGCTGGTCACGACGCCCGGCTTGCCAAGCGACGGCAGCTTGGAGAAGTCGACCGCAGCCTGCGCACGACGCTTGCCGGCCAGGCCCGAAACATCCGCCTTCAACGCCGTGGCCAGCTTGTTCGCGGCCCCCGCATCGGGGGTCTGCGTGTTCACCAGAGCGCGGGTCGCGGTCCCCTCGAAGATCGCCTTGCTCGACGCGAGCAGCGTGGCGGGCGTGAACATGCCCTTCGCCTTGGCGTCCTGCAAAATCTTGTACGACGTTTCCGGCCCGGCCACCGTCTCGCGGATGTCGAGCGCGCCGACCATGTCGTCCGCCTGCTTGGCGCCCGCCTCGACCCGCGCGGTTTCGACGCTGGTCCGCATGATCGTGTCGAAATCGGCATATTCGCGGTCGACCTCGGCCTGGCTCGGCGCGTTGGTCTGCGCGTCGGCGATCACCGCGCGGACGTCCTTCAACGCCGCTTCCCAATCGGTGCCGATCGGCACGATGTTGACGCTGGTCAGGTTCGCCGAGCGCGACACGTCGTCGATCGACACGCCGGCCTGGAGGAAACTGCCGCCAGCCCGCGCCCGCGTCTCCAGCCGCCGGCTGATCAGCCGGGTGGCCAGCACGTCGACCAGCCGCTTCTGGTTCATGATCGCGGTGTCGTCCTTATACTCCCATGGGCGGACGACGCCGAGCGTCACCACCGCCGGGATTGCCGGCTCGGCGATCGTCGCGGAGACCGGCGCCTTCGGATCGGGCTTGCCGAAATCGGGCGCAGGCGTGACCGGGCCGATGCCCTTCCAGTCGGCGAAGTTCTTCACGATCAGCCGCCCGAACAGCGCCGGATCCATGTCGCCCGAGATGATGACGACGGTATTCTCCGGCCGATACCAGCGATCGTGGAATGCCTTCACGGTGGCGCCGGTCGCGGCCTCCAGCGTCTTGATATTGCCGATCGGCGAGCGATCCGCGAGCGGCTGTCCGGCAAAGAACGTCGCGCGGATCGCATCGCCGAAGCGCACCTGCGGGCCCGGCTGCTCGCGCTGTTCCGCCAGCACGATCGGGCGCTCGGCGGCGACCGACGCGTCGGTGATCGTCGGCTTTTCCATCATCCCGGCCATGATCTTCAGGCTCTCGTCGAGCCCCGCCTGGGTCGCCGAGGGAAGGTCGAGCTTGAACGTGGTCGAGGTCGGCGTGGTCTGCGCGTTGGTGTCCGACCCGAAGGTCGCGCCGAACCGCTGCCACACGCGCTTAGCCTCGCCGTCGGGCACGTATTCCGAGCCGCGAAACGAGAGATGCTCGATGAAATGCGCGAAACCACGCTCGCTGTCGGTCTCGTTCAGCGAGCCCGCGTCGATCCGTACGCGCACCGAGACCTGGCCGGGGGGAACACCATTCTTGCGCACCGCGAACCGCATGCCGTTGGGCAGCGTGCCGAACTTCCATTCGGGATCGCGGGTAAGGTCGCTGCCCTTGTAGAGCCACGCGGTCGTATCGATCCCGGTCAGCTCGGGAAGCGTGGGCGCCTCCTTCGCGCCGTCCTTGACGGGAGCGGAGGCGGCCTGCTGAGTCGCCATCTGGCCGCTCGCCGGGATCGCGAGGCCGAGCAGGACGGGGAGCAGGACGGGAGCGCGATACAAGCGCGATAAGGATACCATGACGCATCTGTAGCGTCCCCGCGCGCGCATCGCCAGCGCCGCACAATACACCGCACAATCGGGGGTGGCCGCGCCTGCCATCATTTCGTCCAACACCGGCGGTATATCGTGTCCGAACAAGGGGATCGGCGCGATCGACGCGCCAGGATGCAGGATAGAAATGACGGTCGAAGCCGAACTGGGGCACGAACTGAGGCAGTCTTCATTGTGGCGGGAATCGGGCGGGCCGGCAGCACGCCGCGGTGCCCGCATGCCCGATCTGAACGTGATCTCCGGCGCCCCGAAACCAGGTGCACCGATGGTGGCGGATGCCAACCGCCCGCTGATCATCCGCGTCGGCAAGCACCTGCGCGGCGTGTTCGACCGGATGATCGCCTCGTCCTCGCTGGTCGCCAACGACCCGGTGCTCGACGTCCGCGATTTCGCCTGGACCGCTGGGCTGCGTGAGAACTGGGCCGCGATCCGGGACGAAGCCGTCCATGTCGCGCTGCAAGGCGAGGCATCCCCCAGCCTCGCGACGATCTCGCCCGATCACCGCTCGATCGCCGAAGTCGACAAATGGCGCTCGTTCTTCCTCTACGGCTATGGCTACCCGATCGAGGAGAGCCTCGCGCGCTGCCCCAATACCGCCGCCGCGGTCGCGCGCATCCCCGGCCTCAACAGCGCATTCTTCTCGATCCTCGCGCCCGGCACGCACATCCCCGAGCATCGCGGCGTGACCAAGGGCCTGATCACCTGCCACCTCGGCCTGATCGTACCGCGTGACGGCGACGTACGGATGCGCGTCCACGACCGCGTGGTGCGCTGGGCGGAAGGCGAGACCTTGGTGTTCGACGACACCTACAACCACGAAGTCTGGAACGACACGAACGGCACCCGCGTCGTCCTGCTGATCCAGTTCGAACGCCCCCTGCGCAACCCCGGCAAGTGGATCGCCGACCTGTTCCTCGGCATCGTTCGCCGCTCCGCCTTCGTCCAGGACGCGGTCCGCAACATCGGCAGCTGGAACGCCGCGGTGAAGGCGATGGACGTCTGAGCCTTCCCCCCTCCCTGGCAGGGAGGGGCCGGGGGGGGGTCGGCTGCTTGGCGAGCGTGACGGCAATCAGGAACCCACCCACCCCCAACCCCTCCCTTCACGAGGGAGGGGAGCAAGAATGGCTCGCCCCCTCACCCCCCGAAAGAAACCGTTTCCCGTTCCCCGCTTGATCCCTCGCCCCCGCCGGGCCACATGCCCCTCATGCTGATCGAAACGGAATCCACCCCGAACCCCTCGACGTTGAAGTTCCTGCCGGGACGCGCCGTCATGGACGCCGGCACACGCGACTTCGCCACCCCCGAGGAGGCCGAGACCAGTCCGCTGGCCGAGGCGATCTTCAATCTCGGTGACGTGACCGGCGTGTTCTTCGGCCGCGATTTCGTCTCGGTGACCGCCGCGCCGGGCGTCGCCTGGTCGGACCTCAAGCCCGACGTGCTCGCGATCCTGCTCGATCATTTCTCCGCCGCGATGCCGCTGTTCAAGCCCGCGCGCGCCGGTTTCTCGGTGCCGTCGGACGAGCCCGCGCTGTCGGACGACCCCGCCGATGCCGACATCGTCGCGCAGATCCGCGAGCTGATCGACACGCGCGTCCGCCCTGCGGTGGCGAACGACGGCGGCGACATCGTCTATCGCGGCTTCGACAAGGGCAAGGTGTTCCTCCAGCTGCAGGGCGCCTGCGCCGGCTGCCCGTCGTCGAGCGCGACGCTGAAGAACGGCATCGAGCAATTGCTGAAATACTACGTCCCCGAAGTCACCGAAGTGCGAGCCGTCTGATGCGCGCGAAACTCGACGATAGCGTCCTCGACACCGTCTTCCGCGACGCACGCACCTATAACGGCTACACCGACGAGCCGGTCGCCGAGAGTGAGCTGCGCGCGATCTGGGATCTCATGAAGTGGGGCCCGACGTCCGCCAACCAGCTCCCCGCGCGCCTGATCTGGTGCGTCAGCGACGAATCGAAGCAGAAGCTGGCGGACGCCTGCAGCGCGCAGAACAAGCCCAAGATCCTGAACGCCCCGGTGTCGGTGATCATCGGCATGGACACCAATTTCCACGAACACCTCCCCGAGCTGTTCCCGCACGCCGATGCAAAGTCGTGGTTCGACGGCAACGCCGAACTCCGCGAGGCATCCGCGTTCCGCAACTCGTCGTTGCAGGGCGCGTATTTCATCATCGCGGCGCGGATGCTCGGGCTCGATACCGGGCCGATGTCGGGCTTCGATGCGGGCAAGGTCGATGCGGCGTTCTTCGCCGATACGCCGGCGGTGCGCACGAATTTCATCTCGACGCTAGGCCACGGCGATCCCGCGACGATCTTCGCTCGCTCGCCGCGGCCCGATTTCGCGAAGTTCAACAGCATCGCTTGAAGCGGGACCTGCTCCCTCTCCCCTGCGGGGAGAGGGCGGGGGTGTGGGGCCGTTGGGAAGGACGGCGCTCGCGGCGCCCCTCACCCTAACCCTCTCCCCAAAGGGGAGAGGGAATAAGAAGTGCGCACCTTAGTCATCGAAACATCCACCACCGCCTGCTCGGTCGCGCTCATCGAATCTGGCGCCGTCATCGCCCGCGCGCACGAAGTCGTCGGCCGCGGCCATGCCGAGCGCCTGATCCCGATGATCGCCGAGCTCCCCAATGGCGGCCGCGCCGACCGCATCATCGTCGACTGCGGCCCCGGCAGCTTCACCGGCGTCCGCGTCGGCATCGCCGCCGCCCGCGGGCTCGCGCTCGGCTGGGGCGCGGAGATCGCCGGCTTCTCCTCCCTCCCCCTCGTCGCCGCCGCCGGTTTCGCCGACCGCTTAACCGACGATATTGCGGTGATCATGGAAGGGGGCCATGGCGAAGTCTTCATGCAGGCCTTCTCCGCCGATCTGTCGCCGCGATCCGACATGGTATCGCTGAAGCCCGCCGCTGCGCTCGCCGCGCTGGCGGGACGGCGCGCGGTCGGCAACGGCGTCCGCTGGCTCGCCGCGCTCGACGACACGATCGATCTGACCGAAGCGCTCCCCGACGCAGCCTCCGCGATCCTGCTCCCGACAGACCTGACCGCCCTCGCACCAAGCCCGATCTACGGCCGCGCCCCCGACGCCAAGCCCTCGGTCCCGAAATAATGGCCACTCGCCAAGTCGCGACCCGCGCGGTCTCGCTCCGCACCGGCGACGCGCGCGATCTCGCGATCGTCGATGCGCTGATGACCGAAGCGTTCGACCCGCGCTACGGCGAGGCCTGGACGCGCAGCCAGTGCCTCGGCGTGCTCGCGCTCACCGGCGTCCACCTCACCCTCGCCTTCGTCGACGATGTCCCCGCCGGCTTCACGATGACCCGCACGGTCGCCGACGAAGCCGAACTGCTGCTGATCGCGGTCGCCCCCGACCATCGCCGCCGCGGTGTCGGCACGGCCCTTCTCCGCGCGGCGATCGCGGAATGCTCGGTCGGCAACATCGCGAAACTCCACCTCGAAGTCCGCGCCGGCAACGATGCGGTCAAGATGTACGGCGCGCACGGCTTCACCAAGGTCGGCGAACGCAGCGCCTATTACCGCGGCAAGACCGGTGTCGCGTACGACGCACATACATATTCGCGAGTTATCAACGGTTAAGGCTTATTGCGAGTCACTATCCCTTTTCGCAACAGCGCGAACGCCCTACATGGCACTGAACGAGGGAATGACACATGCCGCGCAAGATCGATCTGGAAGCACTCTGCAACGAGAAGGGCCTGCGCATCACCGAGCAGCGCCGCGTCATCGCACGCGTGCTGTCCGAAGCGGACGACCATCCCGACGTCGAGAAGGTCTATGAGCGCGCCTCGCAGATCGACCCCGGCATCTCGATCGCGACCGTCTACCGCACCGTCCGGCTGTTCGAAGAAGCCGGCATTCTCGATCGCCACGATTTCGGCGACGGCCGCGCGCGCTACGAGCCCGCGCCCGAAGCGCATCACGATCACCTGATCGACGTCGAGAGCGGCAAGGTGATCGAATTCGTCGATCCCGAACTCGAGCAGTTGCAGAAGGCGATCGCGGAGAAGCTGGGCTTCCGCCTGGTCGACCACCGCATGGAACTCTACGGCGTCGCGCTGACCCGCAAGGACTGACGCGATCGGCCGGATCCGCTTTGGCGCGCGACTGGCGGCGTTGCTGCTTACGCTAATCGTCGCGCTTCCGTTGCATGGCGCATGGCGACTGTTCGGGCGGAAATCGCCTTGGCCACCGCGGTTTCTAGGTCTGGTCGCGCGGATCGTAGGCGCTCGGGCGCGCGTCGTCGGCACGCCGCTTCGCCACGACGTCGTCTTCGTCTCGAACCATTTGAGCTGGATCGACATCCTGCTCCTCTCCGGCGCGACCGGCAGCGCCTTCGTCGCAAAATCGGAACTCCGCGCGGCGCCGCTGGTCGGCTGGCTCTGCACGCTCAACCACACCATCTTCGTCAGCCGCGCCGACCGCATGGCGGTAACCGCGCAGATCGCCCAGATCCGCGACGCGCTGGCGGCAGACTGGCCCGTCACCCTCTTCCCCGAAGGCACGACCGGAGACGGCACCACCCTTCTCCCCTTCAAAGCCGCACTGCTCGCCGCGCTCGATCCGCCCCCGCCTGGCGTGAAGGTCCAACCCGTCCTGATCGACTACGGTTCGGCGACGAGCGAACTCGCCTGGGTCGGCGACGAGCCCGGCCAGCACCACGCCGCCCGCGTATTGCAACGCAAGGGCAGTTTCGTAGCAACGCTGCACTTCGCCGACCCCTTCGACCCAGCGGAATACGGCGACCGAAAAGCCATAGCCGCCGAAGCCCGCCGCCGCATGGAAGCGCTGTAGCCCGCAACAAACAGTGTTTCCCCGCGAAGGCGGGGACCCAGACTGGACTCCCGCCTTCGCGGGAGAACAAGGGAGGGAAGCTCCCACCTATCCCCAACTGAGGAACACCACCCCAGCGAAGGCCCCACCCCGGCGAAGGCCGGGGCCCAATTGGGGGACGATACTGGCGAAGGTCCGTGCTCCGTTACTACGACCTTTCCAATTGGGCCCCGGCCTTCGCCGGCGTGGTGCATGATCTCGCGATAGTGCCTGATGCTAGGGAGGTGCCTGATACTGGTGAGGACACGCCAACAACGCCCCCTCCCCCCGCCCCCACAAATTTGGTACGGCCCCCGCCATGTCCCCTCCCAAAACCTTCCACGTAAAATCCTTCGGCTGCCAGATGAACGTCTACGACGGCGAGCGCATGGCCGAACTGATGGCCGCCCAGGGCCTCACCCAGGCCGACGCGGTCGACGCCGACGTCGTCGTCCTCAACACCTGCCACATCCGCGAACGCGCCACCGAGAAGGTCTATTCGGACATCGGTCGCCTGCGGAAGGACCAGCGCCGCAAGTCCGGCAAGACCCCGATGATCGCCGTCGCCGGCTGCGTCGCGCAGGCCGAGGGCGAGGAGATATTCACCCGCGCCAAGGTCGACATCGTCGTCGGCCCGCAAGCCTATCACAACCTCCCCGACCTCGTCGCCAAAGCCGCCGCCGGCACGCCGTCGCTCGACACCGATATGCCGCTGCTGTCGAAGTTCGGCGCGCTCCCAGCCCGGCGCAAGGTCGCCCCCTCGGCGTTCCTCACCGTGCAGGAAGGGTGCGACAAGTTCTGCACCTATTGCGTCGTCCCCTACACGCGCGGTGCGGAGATCAGCCGACCGTTCGCGGCGATCGTCGACGAGGCGAAGGCGCTGGTCGACGCCGGCGCGCGCGAGATCACGCTGCTCGGCCAGAACGTCAACGCGTGGTCGGAAAACGAGCGCGGCCTCCACGACCTGATCCGCGACCTCGACCGCATCCCCGGCCTCGCACGCATCCGCTACACGACCAGCCACCCCAACGACATGACGCAGGGCCTGATCGACGCACACCGCGACATCGAGAGCCTGATGCCGTTCCTGCATTTGCCCGTGCAAAGCGGCAGCGACCGCGTGCTGAAGGCGATGAATCGGAGCCACACCCGCGACTCCTACCTCCGCCTGCTCGACCGGGTCCGCGAAGTCCGCCCCGACATCGCGCTGTCGGGCGACTTCATCGTCGGCTTCCCCGGCGAGACCGACGCCGAGTTCGAGGACACGCTGAGCCTCGTCGACGCGGTCGGCTATGCGCAGGCCTACAGCTTCAAATACAGCCCCCGCCCCGGCACCCCCGCGGCGACGATCGTCGAACAGGTCCCGGAATCGGTGATGGACGAACGCCTCCAGCGCCTCCAGGCCGCGCTCAACCGCGACCAGCACGCCTTCAACGCCGCCACCGTCGGCCGCACCTGCACAGTCCTGCTCGAACGCGCCGGCAAGCTCCCCGGCCAGTTGATCGGCAAGTCCCCCTGGCTGCAATCGGTCCACCTTATCGGCAACCAAGCGATCGGCGACTTGGTGGAGGTGACGCTAGCGGCGGCGGGCCCCAATTCCCTGACCGGCATAGAACGGATCGCCGAAGCCGCCTGAGCCCCCTACTGATCCTCCCCCGCAAGGGGGAGGTGGCAGGCACTTGCCTGACGGAGGGGGAGGCAAGCGCAACATCTGTTTCGTATCCTCCCCCTCCGTCGCCTTCGGCGCCACCTCCCCCTAGCGGGGGAGGATCGAAAGTAGCGCCCTTGAGGTCCCAAAGCACCACGCACGAGCCGTCGCTCAACCCCCGCGATTTCGCTGTCCTACACCCCGATCCCCTGTCACACTCGCCGCCGATGCAGCTTCGCCCACGCGACTCGAATCATCTCTCAGCCAGCGCTCCAGCGCGGCTTGAACGCGTCGCTTGGCGTGCTCATCTCCGGTCCGACGACACCGCGATCGCACTGTGCGTTGGCCTAACCCGGCCTAACCTTCTTTTGCAAAAGCCCTTCTTTTCCAAAAGCCTGTCCCTGAAAGGACCGTATGAGCCGTAAACCCGTTCCCGCCCAGTCCGGTGACCGCGCCCGTGTCGAGCTGCTGTTCGACAAGCCCCAATTGCTCGTCCGGCTCTTCGGCCAGTACGACCAGAACCTGGTAGCGCTCGAGAATCGCCTCGGCGTCTACATCACCGCACGAGGGAACAAGATCGGCCTGGAGGGCACCGCCGAACAGGTCGCCAAGGCCCGCGACGTGCTCCACGATCTCTACGCCCGCATCCAGCGCGGCGAAGACATCGACACCGGCTTGGTCGATGCGTCGATCGCGATGGCGGACGAGCCCGTGCTCGAAGGGATCATCCGGGCCGACGCGAGTGGCGGCGGCGCCCCGCCGATCATGATCCGGACGCGCAAGAAGACGATCGTCCCGCGCACGCCGGCGCAGGCGCACTACATGCGCGAACTCGCCAACAACGACATGATCTTCGCGCTCGGACCAGCGGGCACGGGCAAGACCTATGTCGCGGTAGCGCAAGCGGTGCAGCAGCTGATCACCGGCAGCGTCCAGCGCCTGATCCTGTCACGCCCCGCGGTCGAGGCAGGCGAACGCCTCGGCTTCCTCCCCGGCGACATGAAGGAAAAGGTCGATCCGTACCTCCGACCGCTCTACGACGCGCTCTACGACTGCCTCCCCGCGGAACAGGTCGAACGCCGCATAGCGTCGGGCGAGATCGAGGTCGCGCCGATCGCCTTCATGCGCGGCCGCACGCTCGCCGACGCGTTCGTGATCCTCGACGAAGCGCAGAACACCACACCGGCACAGATGAAGATGTTCCTCACCCGCTTCGGCCAGAACAGCCGCATGGTGATCTGCGGCGATCCCAAGCAGGTCGACATCCCCGGCGGCGTGTCCGCCTCGGGCCTGGCGGACGCCGTCACCCGGCTGGAGGGCGTCGAGAGCATCTCGATGTGCCGCTTCACCGTCGGCGACGTCGTCCGCCACCCGATCGTAGGCCGCGTCGTCGCGGCCTACGAAGGAACCGATGCTTGATGGTCGGGATATCCCGGAGTAGTATCCGGGATATCCCAGGAGCATGACGATGGCGTCTCTCTACATCAAGGACAGTGAAACCGCCGAACTCGCGACCGAGCTTGCAGCGCGTTTGGGCGTCACCAAAACCGAGGTCGTTCGCGACTTGTTGCGGAAGCGTAAGGCGGAGTTGGCGCCCGAAGACCCCGCATTGAGTCTGCGCGAACGGTTGCGTGCATGGCGCGCGGCGCATCCGCTAGGCGAGCCGACAGGGCTGAAGGCCGACAAGGCCTTCTATGACTCCCTGAACGACGAGGACGACGATTGACCATCCTCGTCGATGCCTCTGCCATTGTCGCAATCGTTTACGGTGAGCCGGAAGCTGATCATTTCGCCGATGTCATCGAGTCGCATAACGACCGCTGCTATTGCGCAATTGGCGCGTGGGAAGCTGCGCAGGCGATCGCAAGATTAAAGAAGGTAAGCCTTCAGCAAGCGGCCGATGCTGTCTTGAGCTTTGCCTATGAAGCCGGTCTTCGTCTCGTGCCAATCGGCGAGCGTGAGGGGCGGGAGGCAATCGTCGCGGCGGCGCGCTACGGCAAAGGCCATCACCCCGCGCGCCTCAACATGGGCGATTGCTTCGCCTATGCCTGCGCGAAAACCAACGGTGCGGAACTTCTCTACAAGGGTAATGATTTCGCCCTGACCGATCTCGCCTGATCTCGCCTGAAGGACCTGCATGCTCGAAATCGCGCTCTCTTCCGATGCCCCCTGGCCTGAGCAGGACTGGGACGCGCTCGCCCTGCGCGCAGCGACCGCGGCTATCGAGCGGACTCCGCATGGCGAACTGCTGACCGGTGCGGCAAGCGTCGAGATCTCGATCCGGCTCGCGTCGGATGACGAGGTCCACACGCTGAACAAGCAATACCGCCAAAAGGACAAACCGACCAATGTCTTGTCCTTCCCGATGGTGCAACCCGACCTGCTCGCCACGATCAGCCAGAATTCGGACGACGGCGAGGTCCTGCTGGGCGACATCATCCTCGCGCACGGCGTCTGCGTGGCCGAGGCCGCCGAGCGCGGCATTTCGGTCGAGGATCATGCCATGCATCTGATGGTGCACGGCACGCTCCATCTGCTAGGCTATGACCATATCGACGACGACGAGGCGGAGGGCATGGAGCAGATCGAACGCGATGCGCTCGCGGCGCTCGGACTCCACGACCCTTATCTTATAACACCCTGACTCCACTACAAAGGACTGACGACCACGATGGCCGATGGCCCCAATGCCGGTAACGGCGATAGTAGCGACAGTATCTGGCGCGGGCTCAAGGGCCTGATCTTCGGTAGCCAGGACGAATCCCTCCGCGACCAGCTCGAGGATGCGATCGACCGGCACGAGGGCGATCCCGCGCCCGATGCGAAGGGTGATCTCACCCCGCTCGAACGCCAGATGGTCCGCAACCTGCTGCACTTCAGCGAGCGCGATGCCGGCGACGTCGGCGTGCCGCGCGCGGACATCATCGCGGTCGAGGAGGACACGCCGTTCGCCGATCTCGTGAAGCTGTTCGCCGAGGCGGGGCACAGCCGCCTGCCGGTGTACCGCGACAACCTCGATACGATCATCGGCATGGTCCATATAAAGGACGTCTTCAACATCCTCGCGACCGGCGCCGAGCATCCCGCGTCGATCGCCGGCCTGATCCGCGAGCCGCTCTACGCGCCGATGTCGCGCGGGGCGCTCGATCTGCTCGCCGACATGCGGCAGAAGCATGTCCACCTGACGATCGTGCTCGACGAATATTCGGGTACCGAGGGTCTGGTGACGTTCGAGGATCTGATCGAGGAGATCGTCGGCGATATCGAGGACGAGCATGACGATGCGCCGCAGGTGTTGATGACGCCGATCGAAGGCGGCGCGTGGGATGTCGACGCGCGCGCCGAACTCGAGGATGCGGCCGAACTGATCGACGCGCGACTGGCGGAGGTCGATGGGGATATCGACACGCTCGGCGGCCTGGCGGCGCTGCTCGCGGGCCATGTGCCGCAGGTCGGCGAATGCGTCGATCACCCCAGCGGGTGGAAGCTCGAAGTCATCGATGCCGACGAACGTCGCATCAACCGCCTCCGCCTGCATCCGCCAGTGGTGGCGGTCGAGGACGACGACTGAGCCCCATCGCGGGAGCCGAAACCTGCTTCCGTCATCCCGACGTAAGTCAGGATCCAGAGTTACACGGCGTAGCGATCTTTGCTCTGGATCCTGGGTCGAGCCCAGGATGACGGGACGGCGACATATCACCCAACCGATCACTGCCGACGACGCAATCTATTTTACCGATCACCCGCGCGGTGTCATACCTTCTTCCAACTTCAGAAGACGCTGAAATGGAGATGGTATGACCACCGAAGCAACCACCGCAGCCCCGACGGCCGGCCAGTGCCCCGTAAACGGCGGTTCCTCGCACAAGGCGACTAACGAACCCGGCAAGATGGATGGCCCGGCCGTCCTGTTCGAGATGACCAACCGCACCTGGTGGCCGAACCAGCTTAACGTCTCGGTACTTCACCAGAACCCGCCCGCCGGCGATCCGATGGGCGACGACTTCGACTATGCCGAGGCATTCAAAGCGCTCGATCTCGCCGCGGTGAAGGCCGACATCGTCGCGCTGATGACCGACTCGCAGGAATGGTGGCCAGCCGATTTCGGCCATTACGGCCCGCTGTTCATCCGCATGGCGTGGCACGCGGCGGGCACCTACCGCATCGGTGACGGCCGCGGGGGTGCAGGCGCGGGGCAGCAGCGGTTCGCGCCGCTCAATTCGTGGCCGGACAACGCAAACCTCGACAAGGCCCGCATGCTGCTGTGGCCGATCAAGGAAAAGTACGGCCGCAGCCTGTCATGGGCCGATCTGCTCGTGCTCACCGGCAACTGCGCGCTCGAATCGATGGGCTTCCAGACCGCAGGGTTCGCCGGAGGCCGTATCGACGTGTGGGAACCCGCAACCGACGTGAACTGGGGCGCCGAGCGTGAGTGGCTCGCCGACGAGCGCTATTCGGGCGATCGCGACCTCGCGCACCCGCTCGCCGCGGTTCAGATGGGTCTTATCTACGTCAATCCGGAAGGCCCGAACGGCAACCCCGACCCGATGGGCTCGGCGCGCGATATCCGCGAGACGTTCGGCCGGATGGCGATGAACGACGAGGAGACGGTCGCGCTGATCGCCGGTGGTCACACCTTCGGCAAGACGCACGGCGCCGCCGAGCCCGATCCCTATATCGGTCCGGAGCCGGAAGGCGCGAGCATCGAGATGCAGGGCATGGGCTGGGCGAACAGCTACGGCAAGGGCAATGCCGGCGACACGATCACCAGCGGCCTCGAAGTCACCTGGACGCAGGAGCCCACCAAGTGGACCAACCTGTATTTCGAGAATCTGTTCGGCCACGAATGGGAGCTGACCAAGAGCCCGGCGGGCGCGCACCAGTGGATCGCCAAGGACGCGGCCGAGGACGTGCCCGACGCGCATGACGCCACCAAGAAGCATCGTCCGACGATGCTGACCAGCGACATCGCGCTCCGCGTCGATCCTGCGTACGAGAAGATCTCGCGCCGCTTCCACGAGAATCCGGACGAGTTCGCCAGGGCGTTCGCCGAGGCTTGGTACAAGCTGACGCATCGCGACATGGGCCCCTACCCGCTGCTGCTTGGTCCGGAAGTGCCGGCCGAGCCACGCATCTGGCAGGACCCCGTGCCTGCCCATGAAGGTGAGCCGCTGTCCGACGCCGATATCGCGGCGCTGAAGGCGAAGATTCTCGACTCCGGCCTGTCGATCTCGCGTCTGGTGAAGACGGCGTTCGCGTCGGCCTCGACCTATCGCGGTACCGACAAGCGTGGTGGTGCGAACGGTGCGCGCATCCGTCTCGCACCGCAGAAGGACTGGGCGGTCAACGAGCCGGCCGAACTCGCCAAGGCGCTCTCGACCTATGAGGGCATCCAGCGCGACTTCGCCAGTGGCGGCAAGACCGTGTCGCTCGCGGACCTGATCGTGCTCGGCGGCAATGCCGGCATCGAGGCGGCGGCGAAGAAGGCGGGCCACGACCTGACCGTGCCGTTCACGCCGGGCCGTACCGACGCATCGCAGGAGCAGACCGACGCGCCGTCGTTCGCCCCGCTCGAGCCGCGCACCGATGCGTTCCGCAACTATGTCGGCGAGAAGTCGGTGTATTCGGCCGAGGAGCTGATGGTCGACCGCGCGCATCTGATGGGCCTCACCGCGCCCGAGATGACGGTGTTGCTGGGCGGCCTTCGGGTACTGGGCGCCAATCACGGCGACTCGACGCTCGGCGTGTTTACCGATCGCACCGAGACGCTGACCAACGACTTCTTCCGCAACCTGCTGCGGACAAGCTTCACCGCGAAGTGGACGGCGGTCGGTGACGGGACGTTCGAGGCACGCGACCGCAAGACCGGCGAGGTCCTCTGGACGGGCAGCCGCGTCGACCTCGTCTTCGGGTCGAACTCGCAGCTGCGGGCGCTGGCGGAGGTCTATGCCGCCGACGACGCGAGCGAGAAGTTCGCGACCGCGTTCGTGAAGGTCTGGAACAAGGTCATGAACGCCGACCGGTTCGACCTCGCCAAGGTCCGCGCGGACCAGGACGCCGCGATCTCGTAAGCGGTGTCCGAGTATCGAAGGGGGGCCGTCGGCAGCGATGTCGGCGGCCCTCTCTTATTATCGGCCCGACCTACTGGGGCCTAGTCCCTACCGGACCAGTCCCACTCGCCTTCCGATGCCCGCGCATCGGCGAATCCGAACGCCGCCAGCAACAATAGGAACGGCGTCGCGAAATCGCGGTGGCGCTCGTCGAATTCGAACCAGACTCCGAAGGCCAGCGTCTGCACGACGCACGCGAGTACGAGGAGCAGCAGCAGCGTCATGCCAGGCGTCTGCCGTCTCCACGCCGAACGCGCGGCTCCGGCCAGCAATCCCAGATGCGCCATCTGCGACACGGCGAAAACGATCGGTGCGATCAACGGACTGATAGTCGGCCGCAGCCCCGCGATCCGCGATGCGCCGCTTTCCGCTACGCCCCAGCCTCGCACCGTTTTTGCCAAGGTGTTGCGCACGAAGTCCATCGGGTGCTGGACGATCCAGTCGATGGCGATCGCCGCGGCGGCTTTCCCGAACGCGATCTCGCCCATGCCATATAATTGCGGCGGCGGCCGCATCCAGTGACCGGTAGCGCCCGGGTTGTTGCCGATCCACAAGCCATAGCCGCCCGCGCTCGTCAGCGGAACGAAGGCGCCGAAGATCAGGGCATTGCGGATCCACCAGGGCAGCAGGATCGCCAGAACCGCGAACGGGACCGCACGTAGCCCGGCTACAATCGCGCGTCGCCATCCACATGCAGCCGCCGAAACCAGCCCAAACACCATGACGAGCGGCGCTTCGCCCGGTTGCGTCAGCGTGAGCACCCCGGCCGTCACTCCGAGACCCACCGCCGCGTACCAGCGTGCCGCGCCCGCGTCCTGTTTCGCAGCGAGCCTGACCCACTGGATCGCGAGCAGCACCGCTAGCAGGGCACAGACGCCTTCCTTTTGCGCCAGTGGCGTCGACAGCAGGACGGAAGGCCAGATCAGGTACAGCCATGCCGCGGCGAGGCCCGCCAATCGATTGCCCAGCATGCGCGCGAGAAGGATCATCGCTCCCGCGGTCACGAGGTCGACGATCGTCGCCAACAGCGTCAGCGAGGCGGTGGAGAACCCGACCATCGCGCCCCACGCCGCCAGCAGGATTGGGTAGACGGGCGGATACAGCGCACGGACCTCGACGCCCATATAATGGTCGGCGATGACCAATCCCCGCCCTTCGAGCAGATGCTGGGCGAGAACGACGTAGTTGCGCGCATCGCCCGGCGGGATCCGCCCATCCGCCACCACCGCCACCGCGATCCGCAACGCTATCGCCAACGCCGCCATCGTCGAGATCGTCAACGCGGGCGGCGCACGGTGGAGCAGTATCAGCGGCAGGATCGCGGCCACGATCCATGCCGCGACGAACAGCGGCGTGATCGCCGGAACCCGCCAACTCGCCCAGAGCCCGGGAAAGGACAACAGGCCATACCCGGCGAACATCGCCAACGACAGGGCGACGGCGATGCGCGCCGTGCGCCGATCGATCGATGAACGAGGGAAGACCATGCAGAGCGCTTACCCGTAAGATATTGACGACCGCTGAAATGCCGCGGCCGCGAACCGCTTTTGCATCTTCCGCCGCACGGGGTGTGCGACTATCCTCGACCCATGCGCAAACACATCCTCATCGTCCTCGGCCTGATCCTGCTCGTGATCGCCGCGGGCGTCACCTATCTCGCCTGGCCCGACACGGCGAAATTGCCGGTCGATCAGGTCACCGGCAAGCTGCCCAAGATCACCGATCCCCGGATCCAGACGATCCCGACCGTCAAGGTCGCCAAGGTCGTCGGCTGGCAGAACGGTGCGATGCCGACGCCCGCCGCCGGTCTCAAGGTCCAGCCGTTTGCGACCGCGCTCGATCATCCGCGCTGGATGTACCGACTGCCCAATGGCGACGTGTTGGTCGCCGAGACCAATTCGCCGCCACGCGAGGGTGGCGGGATCACCGGCTGGGTGATGAAGGTCCTGATGGGCCGCGCGGGCGCCGGCGTCCCCTCGGCGAACCGCATCACGCTGCTGCGCGACGCGAACGGCGACGGCGTGGCCGAGACGAAGTCGGTGTTCATGACCGGCCTCAACTCGCCGTTCGGCATGACCCTGCTCGACGGCCAGCTCTACATCGGCAACACCGACGCGCTGGTTCGCGTGCCGTACACCGACGGCGCCACGAAGATCACCGCTAAACCCGAGCTCGTCATCAAGCTCAACCCCGGCGGCAATCACTGGGCGCGCAACGTCATCACCGCGGCCGATGGCAAGACGCTCTACGTCGGCGTCGGATCGGCCTCGAACATCGCCGAGAACGGCATGGACGCCGAGAAATACCGCGCGAACATCCTCCAGGTCTGGCCGAAGGACAAGAACTGGCGGATCTACGCCGCGGGCCTGCGCAACCCCAACGGCATGGCGATCAATCCCAAGTCGGGCGAACTGTGGACCGTCGTCAACGAGCGCGACATGCTCGGCTCCGATCTCGCCCCCGATTACCTGACGCAGGTCGAGTTCGGCGATCACTTCGGCTGGCCCTGGTATTATTGGGGCGGCTATCCCGACACCCGCGTCGAGCCGAAGAACCCCGCGCTCCAGCAATATTCGAAGCGCCCAGATTATGCGCTCGGACCGCATGTCGCGGCGCTCGGCCTGACCTTCTCCGCCGACGCCAAGCTGGGCGCAAACTTTGCCAACGGCGCGTTCGTCGGCGAGCACGGTTCGTGGAACCGCAAGCCGGTGTCGGGCTACAAGGTCGTCTATATCCCGTTCGGCGACACGGGCTTCCCCGCGGCGAACGCCAAGCCGGTCGACGTGCTCGGCGGGTTCCTCAACAAGGACGGCGACGCGCAGGGTCGCCCGGTCGGCGTCATCACCGACAAGACCGGTGGCCTGCTTGTCGCGGACGACGTCGGCAACGCGATCTGGCGGGTCAGCGCGGGAGGCTGATCTGGCGGGGCGGGGTGTTGGCCCTGCCCCTTCTAAATCTGCGCGACTTGATCTGCGCGACGGGCATCCAATTCCTCGTCATCCCCGCGCAGGCGGGGATCCATACACGCAAACGCTGGCGACCAAGTCGGGAGCTTTGCCAATATGGGGGAATGACGATTACGGCGGTAGCGCGGCGCCTTTCTCACGACCGCCCGGCGCACCCGCTCACCCTGTCAGTATCCCCCGAGCCTCGTCCAGATCATCCTCGTCGACCATGACGCGCACCGGGATCAGCAACCAGCTTCCCTCCATGATCGACATCCCCCCGTCGAACGCGATCGCCGGGATGCCTTCGCTCTCCAGCCGCCCGACGATGATATGCGCCTCGTTCCGGCCGTACCGCCCCAGTTCGACCAGGCTCATGCGCCGCGCCGGTCCGGCAGGACGGTCGCAAGCCGCACCGGCAACCCGTCGATGCTCGCGGTCGGCCCAGCCAGTTCCTGGATCCGTTCGGTCTCGGTCTGTTTGGCGTGATATTTCGACAGCGTCTGCCGCTCGCGGTCCAGCGTCATGAACGGCACACCCCAGCCGCAACTCGTCTGCACCTCGTCGACATCGATCACGAAAATCTGCCGCGTGCCCGGCAACGGCGTGAACCGCGCATACAGTTCGGCCCAGCCGTCGTCTTGCGGCAACACCGCGCGCCCCTTGCCGTAGATGCGGAAGATCAGCGCCGGCTGGTCGAACGCGCAGAACATGATCGTGATGCGCCCGTCAGCGCCGAGATGCGCGTTGGTCTCGTTCCCCGACCCGCCGACGTCGAGATACGCGACCGTCTTCGCATCGAGGACGCGGAAACTGTCCATGCCCTTGGGACTGAGGTTGATCCGCGCACCCTCCGCGGCCGTAGCGACGAAGAATACCGGCTGCCGCGCGACGAACGCGCGGTGATCGTCGGTGAGCGCGGGGAAGAAGTCCATCGATCGGCTCCGAATTGACGCGCGTAAAGTTTGCGCATAGATTATACGCATGAAATACGATCCAATCGCCACTGGCAAGAGAAAATCGGTCAACATGTCGGTCGATACCGGCATCGTGGCTGCAGCGAAGGAAGCGGGCGTCAACCTGTCGCGGGTCACCGAGGCCGCGCTTCGCGACGCAATTAAGATCGAGCGCGAACGGCGGTGGAAGGAGGAGAATCGACAGTGGATCGAAGCACAGAATCGGTGGATCGACGAGAACGGAATTCCGCTTTCCGGTCTTGAGCCGCTCTGAATGGCGCAATTCGATGTCCATTCGATCGACGGTCATGGCCTGGTCGTGAATTGCCAAAGCGATCTTTTGAGCAACTTGCGCTCGCGGGTTGTTGCCCCTTTACGCAAGCCGGACGAGCCGTCGGTTTCGCAGTCTAGGCTCAATCCGCTGGTGACGGTGCATCACACGGAATATCGGGTAGCTGTCCAGTTTTTACGCGCCGTCGATAGCCGACAACTCGGTGAAAAAATCGGTTCGCTTCTCGACTATGAATACGAGCTCAAAGCCGCGATCGACATGGTCGTCAGCGGCCTTTAGGCCGCAGTCCCGCCGACCGTCAGCCCGTCGACCAGCAACGTCGGTTGCCCGACCCCGGCCGGCACCGACTGCCCGCCCTTGCCGCACATCCCGATACCCTCGTCGAGCGCGAAGTCGTTGCCGATACCACGCACCCTGGTCAGCGAGCTCGGACCGTCGCCGATCAGCGTCGCACCCTTGATCGGCGCGCCGAGCTTGCCGTCCTCGATCAGATACGCCTCGGTGCAGCTGAACACGAACTTGCCCGACACGATATCGACCTGTCCGCCGCCAAACGCCTTGGCGAAGATGCCCTTCTTGACGCGCGACAGAAGCTCGGCGGGATCGTCGTTGCCCGCCTTCATGAAGGTGTTGGTCATCCGCGGCATCGGCGCGTGCGCATAGCTCTCGCGACGGCCGTTGCCGGTCGCCTCGACCCCCATCAGCCGCGCGTTCAGCCGGTCCTGCATATAGCCCTTGAGAATGCCGTCCTCGATCAGCACGGTCTCGCGTGTCGGCGTGCCCTCGTCATCGATCGTCAGCGACCCGCGGCGATCCTGGAGCGAGCCGTCATCGACCACCGTCACGCCCTCGGCCGCGACGCGCTCGCCGATCCGGCCCGAGAACGCCGACGTCCCCTTGCGGTTGAAATCGCCCTCGAGCCCATGGCCGATCGCCTCGTGCAGCAGGATCCCGGGCCAGCCATTGCCGAGCAGCACGGTCATCTCGCCGGCGGGGGCAGCGATCGACTCAAGGTTGACCAACGCCTGCGACAGCGCCTCGTCGATCGCGCGGTTGTACGTCGCGGGCTCGAACAGGTCGTTATAGAGATAGCGCCCACCGATCCCGTAGCTGCCCGTCTCCCGCCGCCCGTTCTGCTCGGCGACGATCGACACGTTGAGACGCACCAAAGGCCGCACGTCGGTCGCGACGAAGCCGTCCGCGCGGACGATCTCGACCACCGACCATGTGCCCGAGAGGCTGACCGAAACCTGCGCCACGCGCGGATCGCGCGCCCGCGCGGCGGCGTCGATCGTCTGGCACAGGTTCACCTTGTCCGCGAACGGGACGAGGTCGAGCGGATCGGCGGCGGTGTAGCGATGGCGGTTGGTGCCCTGCGGCGGGCCAGCCTTCGCGGCCACGCCCGGCTCGATCAACGCCATCGTCTCGGCAGCGCGACGGATCGCGGCGGGGGTCATCTCGTTCGAATGCGCGAACGCTGTCATCTCGCCCGAGACGGCGCGCAGGCCGAAACCCGAGCTCGTGTCGTAGGAGGCGGTCTTCAACCGGCCGTCGTCGAAGCCGAACGCCTCGGCCTTGCGGTATTGGAGATACAATTCGCCGTCATCGGCCTTGCCGAGCGCCTTGGCGGTCAGAGCCTGCGCCTGCTCCGGGTCCAGAGTATCGCGGTAGAGGAAAGAACGGGGATCTGCTGCTATCGTCATCCGATAGATATAAGAGGCTTAGCGCCCGGCGCCATCCCCGTGATCGCGCAAGGTCGACTGGTCCGCGCCATCGGCCGCGCCGCCGACCAGGATGAAGCGCCGGTCGCAATAGCCGCAATCGACATAGCCGGTCTCGTCGATCTGCAACCAGACGCGCGGATGGCCGAGCGCTGCGCCGCCGGGAATGTCGGTGGCGCCATCGCAGGCGACGCGGGCGTGGGTGACGCGGGTGGTTTCGAGCGGCGGATGCATGTGGGGGCGATAGCAAGGGCAGGCGGGCCGGGCAATTGCTTCTTCCGCGTGATCGAGAAGGAAGAACGGGTTCACGCGGAGACGCGGAGACGCGGAGGTGTTACGCTTGTCGCGGAGCGACTTTCCAATCACTCTGGCGAAGCTGATAGTGCAATCTCCCGACCGATAGGCTGGATGCAACACCTCCGTGTCTCCGTGTCTCCGTGTCTCCGTGTCTCCGTGTCTCCGTGTCTCCGTGTCTCCGCGTGAACAAATCTTCTTTGCAACGCCCGAGGGGATGACCCGCCCCGCCCGCCCCGCTATGCCGCAGCCATGACCGAAGCTGCGATCGCCATCTCGAATCTCTGCAAGACCTATGCGGGCGGTAAGCGCGCGCTCGACGGGGTGACGTTAGACGTGCCCCGTGGCCAGATCTTCGGCCTGCTCGGCCCCAACGGCGCGGGCAAGTCGACGCTGATCAACATCCTCGCCGGGCTGGTCAACAAGACCGACGGCAGCGCCGCGATCTGGGGGTTCGACATCGACGAGCACCCGCGAAACGCCAAGGCGTCGATCGGCATCGTCAACCAGGAGATCCTGTTCGATCCGTTCTTCTCGCCATTCGAGACTCTCGAGATCCAGGCCGGGCTCTACGGCGTCCCCAAGGCGAAGCGCCGCACGATGGAACTGCTCCGCGCGGTGCATCTGGAGGACAAGGCGCACGCCTACGCCCGCACGCTGTCGGGCGGGATGAAGCGCCGCCTGATGGTGGCCAAGGCGATGGTCCACTCGCCCCCCGTCCTCGTCCTCGACGAGCCGACCGCGGGCGTCGACATCGAACTCCGCCAGCAGCTCTGGACCTATGTCCGCAGCCTCAACCAGGCCGGCGTGACGGTGGTCCTCACCACGCATTATCTCGAGGAAGCCGAGGAACTCTGCGACCGGATTGCGATCATCAACAACGGCAAGTTGATCGCCAACGAACCGACCCGCGAACTGGTCGGCAAGGCGCAGGAAAAGATCGTCGCGGTCACCGTCGATCGCGATGTGCGCGACATCCCCGCCAACGCCTGCTTCCAGAAGATCACGCTAATGGGCAATCGCACGCTGGAGATCACCTACAAGAAAGACCGCGTGAACGCCGGCGAAGTCCTCGCCGCGATTCAAGGCGACGGGTTCGGGATCGTCGACGTCTCGACCAAGGAGCCCGATCTGGAGGACGTCTTCCTCAGCCTGACCCGCGCCGCCAACGCATGAACAGCGACATCCTGATAGTCGGCTCGGGCGCCGCAGGTCTCACCGCCGCGCTCAACCTTGCCGACCGCTTCAAGGTCACGGTGTTGGCCAAGGGCGCGTTGAACGAAGGCTCGACCGCCTGGGCGCAGGGCGGGATCGCGGCGGTGCTCGAACCCGGCGACACGTTCGAGAACCATGTCGAGGACACGATGGTCGCCGGTGCCGGCCTCAACGACCGCGCGATCGTCGAGATGGTGGTCGAGGGCGCGCCCGCTGCGATCGAGCGGCTCACGCGTCTTGGCGTGCCGTTCGAAACCGAGGGCAATGCGCTTCACCTGACGCGCGAAGGTGGCCACAGCCACCGCCGGATCGTCCACGTCGCCGACGCGACCGGCTGGGCGGTGCAGGAGGCGTTGCAGAAGGCCGCCGAGGCGCATCCGAACATAACCCTCGTTCCCGACCAGATCGCGATCGACCTCGCCACCGGCCGTCACGAGGAACGCTATTCGGGTGCCGGCAACGTCTGGGGCGTCTACGCCGTCGATCGCAAGACCGAGCGGGTCGCGCTTTACACTGCGCGGGCCACTATTCTGGCAACCGGCGGAGCGGGACGCACGTATCTCTTCTCGACCGCTCCCCGCGGCGCCACCGGTGACGGCATCGCGATGGCGTGGCGCGCGGGCGCACGCGTCTCCAACATGGAGATGATGCAGTTCCACCCGACCTGCCTCTACAATCTGGAGGTCAAGAATTTCCTGATCACCGAGGCGGTGCGCGGCGAAGGCGGGCGGCTGATCAACCCGTCGACCGGCAAGCGCTTCATGGCCTATTACGATCCCGCGCGCATGGAACTCGCGCCGCGCGATATCGTCGCGCGCGCGATCGATGCCGAGATCAAGCGCTACGGCCTCGACTATGTCCATCTCGACATCAGTCACATGCCCGCCGAATTCATCCGTCACCACTTCCCGAACATCCACGAGAAGCTGCTGACGGTCGGCATCGACATGACGACGCAGCCGATCCCGGTCGTCCCCGCGCAACATTATACCTGCGGCGGGATCGTCATCGACGAACATGGCAAGACCGACCTTCCCGGCCTGTATGCCGCGGGCGAGTGCACCGAATCCGGCCTGCACGGCGCCAACCGGCTCGCGTCCAATTCGCTGCTCGAATGCTTCGTGTTCGGCGAAGCGGCGGCGGACAACATCGCGGCGAACTGGGACAAGCTCCCCCCGCCCCCGCCGATCCGCCCCTGGGACGAAAGCCGCGTGACGGATTCGGACGAGGAGGTCGTGATCAAGCAGACCTGGACCGAAATCCGCCGCTTCATGTGGAATTACGTCGGCATCGTCCGCACCACCAAGCGGCTCGAACGCGCCAAACACCGCATCGAATTGCTGAACGACGAGGTGGCGGAATATTACCAGCATTTCCGCGTGACGCCCGACCTGATCGAGTTGCGCAACCTGCTCCAGACCGCCGAGCTGATCGTGCGCTCGGCGCTGCACCGGCACGAAAGCCGCGGGCTGCATTTCACGCTCGATTATCCCGAAACCCTGCCCGATGCGGTCGATACGGTTCTCGTTCCCTGACATGTCGGCGGCTCGGCGCACCCGCGGCGCGCTTCGTCGCAGTGGGGCGCGGGCGCTGTTTCCCGCGCCCGATCAACGGATAAGGGTCGCCGCTCCAGTGCAGGGCGTTCAATCCATCATGACATCGGCGAGTGCGTTCAAACGGCTTCTGGCAACCACCCTTTTCGGCGTGGCGCTCGCCGGTTGCGGATCGGCGTCGCGGCCGAGCCCACCGGCGGTCACCCCGATGCAGCAGGCCGGGGGGTTCGTCTCGATCCCGGTGCCGCCGCCATTACCGCGGACTCCGCGGCCCGCGCCGGCCAGCCTGGTCAACGCGATCTCCGAATTGCAGAGCGGATTCCAGGGCAAGGCCGGCATCGCCGTCCGCGCCGTCGACGATGGCTGGACGGTCGAGGCCGGTGGGCGCCAGTTGCTGCCGCAGCAGTCGGTCAGCAAGCTGTGGGTCGCGATGACCGTGATGGATCTGCGCGACCAGGGCAAGATCCGCCTCGACGAGCCGATCGTCGTCCGCCCGCAGGACCTGACGCTGTTCCATCAGCCGATCGCGATGCTGGTTAAGGGCGACGGCTATCGCACGACCGTCGGCGAATTGCTTACGCGGGCGCTGACGCATAGCGACAATACCGCGAACGACCGGTTACTGACGCGGGTCGGCGGGCCGTCCGCGGTGCGGTCGATGATCGCGCGGAAACAGCTTGGCGCGATCCGGTTCGGGCCGGGCGAGCGACTGTTGCAAAGCGGCACGGCGGGGCTGGTCTGGCAGCCCTCCTATGCGGTCAACGGCGGCTTCATGACGGCGCGTAACCGGCTGTCGCCGGCCGTGCGCGAGGCTGCGATGAATGCGTATGTGCGCAATCCGCCCGATGGCGCCGCGCCGATCGCGATCGCCGACGCGATTGCGCGGCTGGCGAAGGGCGATATCTTGTCGGAAACCTCGACCAAGATCCTGCTCGACACGATGGGCCGCTCGGTCACCGGCCGCGCCCGCCTGCGCGCCGCGCTGCCGAGTGGCTGGGAGATCGCGCACAAGACCGGCACCGGCCAGGACCTCGGGCGGCGCAATGCGGGGTTCAACGACGTCGGCCTGCTGACCGCGCCGGATGGGCGCCGCTATGCGATCGCGGTGATGATCGGAGATACCATCCGGCCGATGCCCGAACGCCAGCGGCTGATCCAGGCGGCGGCGGCCGCGGTGGCGAAGTACGCCGGGACCACGCGGTCAATGAACTGAGATTAGCGGTATGGGGGCGGATGAACCCCACCCTACCGTCATCCTGACGAAAGTCAGGACCCAGAGCCAAACACCGTATCGCTCGTGATCCTGGGTCCTGACTTTCGTCAGGATGACGTAAGAAGAGCAGTCGTCCCTAAAGGATCGCTCTCAGTCGAAACCATTCGCCAAAAACCGCTCCGCCACCGCGCAGTGCATCGCGATCCCGTGCGCCATCACGCGCTCGTCGATCGTCATCTTCGTGTTGTGCAGCGGCGGATTGGTGCGCGGGTCGCTGCCCTCGGGCGCGGCGCCGATGAACGCCATCGCACCGGGCAGTTTCTGGAGCACGTAGGAGAAGTCCTCCGCTCCCATCATCGGCGGCATCACCTGATACGCGCCCTCGCCGCCGATCGCGGTCGCGCACGCCTTCATCAGGTCGGTGGCACGCTCGTCGTTGACGGTGACCGGATAGCCTTCCTCGATCGTCGGCGTGCCGACCGCGCCATGCGCGGCGGCGATCCCCTCGACCATGCGGATGAACGCCGCGCGGACCTGTTCCCGGGTGCGCTCCGACAGCGTCCGCATCGTGCCGAGCATCTCGACGGTCGAGGGAATGACGTTGTGCGCGCTGCCGGCATTGAGCTTGGTGATCGACAGCACGGCGGGATCAGTAACGGCCACCTGCCGCGCGACATAGGTCTGCAGGGCCGTGACGATCTCGCAGGCGATCGGCAGTGGATCGAGGCAGTCGTGCGGCATCGCGGCATGGCCGCCGCGCCCGGTGATCGTCGCACGCAGCGTGTCGGTCGAGGCCATCAGCGTGCCCGCGCGGCTGACGACATGGCCCATCGGCATGTTGGGCGAGATGTGCAGCGCGAACCCGGCCTCGGGCAGCGGCGAATCGAGCAGGCCGTCCGCGATCATGTGGCGGGCGCCGTGATGGCCCTCCTCGCCGGGCTGGAACATGAAGACGACCGTGCCGGGGAGTTCGTCGCGGCGCGCACACAGCGCCTTGGCCGCGCCGACGAGCATTGCAGTGTGCGAATCATGCCCGCAGGCGTGCATTGCGCCGTCGATCTTGGAGGCGAACGGCAGGCCGGTCTCCTCCTGCATCGGCAGCGCGTCCATGTCGCCGCGCAGCAACACCGTGCGACCGTTGCCGCCTGCGGTGCCACCCCGCCCGCCGCGCAGGATCGCGACGAAGCCCGTGGTGGAAGTGCCTTCGCGGATTTCCAGCGGGAGACCGGCGAGCGCGGTCTTCACCTTGTCGGAGGTGCGCGGGCATTGGAGGCCGACTTCGGGATCGGCATGGATCGCACGACGGAGCGTGATCGCGTCGTCGAGGCTGTCCTCGCCGATGGTAGACCAGTCGGTCGGGGTCCAGTCGGTGGTGGATTCGAAATCGAGGGACATTGTCTGGCTCCTTGAATGGCTTAACCACCACCCCGGCGAAGGCCGGGGCCCAATTGGGAAGGTCAATGTAACGGAGCGCCATCCGACGTTACCTCCGTTCCCCAACTGGGCCCCGGCCTTCGCCGGGGTGGTGTTTGTATAGGGGGCAGCTCGCCCCCGATCATGGAGGCAGTCTACCCCCGGAACAGCCCGCCTAAAACCCCGCGCAGGACCGTGCCGACCAAGCCACCGCTCGTCGACGACCGACGCGACTTGGTGCCGAACACCTGCTTGCCGATCTCGTTCGCCACCTGCCGCCCGATCGAAGAACTCGCCGCACGCGTCGCCGAGGTCGCCATCTTGGTCCAGGGCGAGTTCGCCGTCGCGCGGTCGGCCTCGCGCTGCTGGCGATCCGCCTCACGCTGCTCGGCAACCCGAGCGCGCTCCGCCTCTTTGGCCGCCTTCGCATCGAGCTTCGCCTGCACGGCCGCGGCTTTCTCCGCCTCGGTCGTCGCCTTGGCCTCTGCCGCCGCAGCACTCGCCTCCTGCGTCTTGGCGGCGAGCAATTCCTCCGCCGACTCGCGATCGACCAGCGTGTCGTATTTCGCGCCGATCGCATCGGTCTCGATCATCACTTTCCGCTCGGCCGGGGTGATCGGCCCGACGCGCGACGCGGGCGGCTTGATCAGCGTGCGCTCGACCGGCGTCGGTGCGCCGTCCGCCTGAAGCAGCGACACCAGCGCCTCGCCAACCTTCAGCTCAGTGATGATCGTCGCGACGTCGACGCCGGGGTTCGCGCGGAACGTCTCCGCCGCAGACCGCACCGCCGCCTGGTCGCGCGGCGTGAACGCACGTAGCGCATGCTGGACGCGGTTGCCGAGCTGGCCCGCCACCGTATCGGGAATGTCGATCGGGTTCTGCGTGATGAAATACACGCCCACCCCCTTCGAGCGGATCAGGCGGACGACCTGTTCGATCTTTTCCAGCAGCGCCTTCGGGGCCTCATCGAACAGCAGATGCGCCTCGTCGAAGAAGAAGCACAGCACCGGCTTGTCGGGATCGCCGACCTCGGGAAGATGCTCGAACAGCTCGCTCATCAGCCAGAGCAGGAACGTCGCATACAGCTTCGGCGACGCCATCAGTCTGTCGGCGGCAAGGATGTTGACGATCCCCCTGCCCCGGTCGTCGGTACCGATGAAATCGTTCATCTCCAGCGCAGGCTCGCCGAAGAAATTCTCCGCACCCTGCGTGCGCAACTGGAGCAGCGAGCGCTGGATCGCGCCGATCGACTGCTTCGAGACGTTGCCATAGGTCACCGTCAGCTCGTCCGCCCGACCCGCGCATTCGGTCAGCATCGCCTGGAGATCGTCGAGGTCGATCAGCAGCAGCCCCTCCTTGTCGGCGACGTGGAAGGCGATCGTCAGCACGCCCTCCTGAACCTCGTTCAGGTCCATCAGCCGCGCCAGCAGCAGCGGCCCCATCTCGCTGATCGTGGTGCGGATCGGATGGCCCTGCTCGCCGAACAGGTCCCAGAACTGCACCGGGTTGTCGGCATAGGCCCAGCTGTCGTCGCCGATCGCCTTGGCTCGCTCGGCAAAGCTCGCATGCGTCTTGGCAGTCGGTGAGCCCGCCATGGCGAGGCCCGACAGATCGCCCTTCACGTCGGCGACGAAGCACGGCACGCCGTTCGCGGAGAAGCCCTCGATGATCCCCTGCAACGTCACCGTCTTGCCGGTACCGGTCGCGCCCGCGATCAGGCCGTGGCGATTGGCGCGCTTGAGTTCCAGCGTCTGCGGCTTGCCGTCCACGCTTGCGCCGATGAAAATGCCGTCGCTCATGGTTCTCGTCCTCTTTACCTGCCGCGACCCTATCCCCGCGCGATGCAAAGAAAAAGGACCGCCGCTCGGGTGAGCGACGGTCCTTTCCAGGTCGGTTGGGTTGGTCGAGTCTTACTTGATCTTGACCGGCAGGAACTGCGCCGGACCGCGGCCACGCTTGACCTGCAACAGGACCTGCGGACGCCCGGCGGACTTGGCAGTCGTCACTGCGGTCTGAACGTCGGCCGCGGTACGCACCGGCGTGCCGTTGACCGACATGATGACATCGCCACGCTTGAGCTTGCCATACGCATCGCTGGTCTGCGCGACCACGGCGATGACGACGCCCTGCGTGCCAGCCTCGACGCCGACCGCCTGTGCGATCGCCGGGGTCAGCGGCTGTACGCCGATGCCGAGCGCCGCGCCTGCCGTCGGTGCGGTGGTCGAGCCCGAATCGTCGCCGTCATCGCTGTCGTCGCCGCCGAAGCCCTGCGCGTCGCCGCCGAGTGTTGCGGCCAGCTTGTCGGCGCTCGGACGCGGTACGACGACCACGTTCGCGGTGGTCGGCTTGCCGTTGCGCAGGATATCCAGACGCGCGGTCTGGCCGGGCTTCACGTTCGAGACGAGGTACGACAGCGACTGGTCGACCGTCACCGGCTGGCCGTTCACCTTGGTCACGACATCGCCCGCGCGCACGCCGGCCTTCGCCGCCGGGCCGCCTGCCGTGACGTCGTTGATCAGCTCGCCCTGGTTCTTGGGGATGCCAAGCGCCGCGGCGGTGTCTTCGTTGATGGTGCCGCCCGGCTGAAGCGTGACGCCGATATAGCCGCGCTCGATCGTACCGCCCTTCATGAAGGTGGCGATGATCGGCTTGGCGACGGCCGCGGGGATCGCGAAGCCGATGCCGATATTGCCGCCCGACTGGCTGAAGATCTGCGAGTTCACGCCGATCACGTTGCCGTTCAGATCGAACATCGGCCCACCCGAGTTGCCCTGGTTGATCGAGGCATCGGTCTGGATGAAGCGGTCATACGCGCCGCCCTGGCCGGTGACGCGGTTGATCGCCGAAACGATGCCCGCCGTTACGGTGCCGCCGAGGCCGAACGGCTCGCCGATCGCGACGACCCAGTCGCCGACGCGCGCGCCGTTCGAATCGCCGAACTTCACGAACGGCAGGTTCGCCGCGTCGATCTTCAGCAGCGCGAGATCCGATTCCTGATCCTTGCCGATGACCTTGGCGACATATTCCTTTTTGTCGCTGAGCGTCACCGTGATCGAATCCACCGTTGCGCCCTGCGCGCCCGGCGAGATCACGTGGTTGTTCGTGACGACATAGCCGTCGGGCGAGATCAGGAAGCCCGAGCCGAGCGAGGCGCCTTCGCGCTTCACGGGGGGAGCACCCGGCGCGCCGCCGCCGCCCATGCCGCCGAACAGGTCGCCGAACGGCGTGCCCGCGAACGGATTGGCCTGCTGCTTCTGGACGATCGTCTGCTTGGTCGAGATGTTGACGACCGCAGGCTGGAGCCGCGCGACCATGTCGGCGAAGCTCATCGGCGCGCCGGGTTTCGGCGAGACCGCCTGGATCGCACCGGGTTCGTTCTGCGCAACTTGCGCGCCGCTGGGCTGGAGCGCAAGCGTCGCGGTCGCGCCGCCGAGGAGAAGAGCACTGGTAATGGCGTAGGCGTAACGCACTAGATGTTGTCCTCTCGTTTCATCAATCGAAACAGGTATCCCGTAGGGACGCCGTTCTGAACAATGCTTGAATATGAACGGGGTTCAAAGGTTCCGCAGGCTCAACGCCCGCGGCCCTCGAATTCCCTCAGATAACTGTTGTTCGGCGAAAGAATGATCGAGGTCGATCCTTCGGGTGCCGGACCGCCATCCGCGCCGAACGTGTGCCGATACGACTGCATCGCACGGTAGAAGTCGTAGAAATCGGCATCCTTGCCGAAGCTCTCGGCATAGATCTTCGCCGAATCCGCATCGGCCTGCGCACGGACGATCTGCGCCTGCTTCTGACCCTCGGCACGGATCGTGATCGCTTCCTGCTGGCGCGCGCTCGACATGCGCTTGAGCGCGCTTTCGAGCGGCAGGCCGACGGGCAGATTCGCCTGCTTGATGCGAACATCGACGATCTCGACGCCGTACTGGCTGGCGACGCGCTGGAGGCCCTTCTGGATGTTGTCCATCAGCTCCGAGCGTTCCGGACTCAGCAGTTCGACGAAACGCCGCTTGCCGAGTTCGTTACGCAATGCCGAGCCGAGGATCGGGCGCAGCTGATCGGGGATCCGGTCCTCACTGCCGACCGCATTCCGCATCTTCCGCGGATCGACGATCCGGTAACGGGCGTACGCATCGACTTCGAGACGGAGCTGATCGGTCGACAGCACCAGCGTGTTGTCGAGCTCCAGATCCTGGACGCGCTTGTCGATCCAGACGATCCGGTCGACGAACGGGATGCGGGCGATCAGGCCCGCACCGGTCTGGCCGAACGCGGTGTTGGGCTGCCAGGCGTTGACCGTGCGGATAGGCTGGCCGAAGCGCAGGATCACCGCCTGCTTGGTCTCGGGCACGATCGCGAAGGTCGCGGCGGCGAGGATCACCAGCAGCAGCGCGACGATCCCGGCCACGATCGGGTTGCGGAAACTCACGGCGTTCACTGGGCAGCTCCAGACTGGGGGGCAGCCGCCGCCGCGGCAGGCGCTGGCGTCGACTGGACAGCCTCGGGGTTCGGCAAACGCTTGGCGTTCGACAGCGGCAGATAGGGCACGACCCCGCCCGGCGTCTCGACGATCGTCTTGTCGCTCTTGGCGAGCACCGCCTCCATCGTCTCGTAATACATCCGTCGGCGCGTCACTTCGGGCGCGAGACGATACTGCTCATACACCTTGTCGAACGACGCTGCCTCACCCTGCGCACGCGCCACGACCTGCTGCGCATAGGAGCGCGACTGGTTGAGGTTGGCGATCGCCTCCTGCTGCGCGGCGGTGACGGCGTTGAAGTCCTCGACGATCCGGGCGGGCGCAGCGGCCTGCTTGATCGCGACGCCCTGGATGCGGACGCCGGACTTATAGTCGTCGAGGATCTGCTGGGTCATCTCCGCGACGCGTTGTTCGATAACGGTACGCCCCGTGCCGATCGCCTGATCGAGCGTGGTCGTCGCAACCACCGCGCGCATCGCGCTCTCGGCGGCGGCGCGGACGGTTTCGTTCGGCTCGGCAAGCTGGAACACGTAATCGCGCGGATCGGCGATGTCCCAGCGGACCGAATATGCGAGGTCGATGATGTTCTGGTCGCCCGTCAGCGTCAGGTTCTCACCGTCGCCGACGGGGAAGTTATCGGTGCGGATTTTCTGCACGTCGACCACCGTCACGTCGGCGATCGGCGCGGGCATCGTCAGGCGAACGCCCGGATCGAGCGTACCGGCATATTTGCCGAAATAGGTGACGACGCCGCGTTGCTGCGGGCCGATCTGGTGGATCGAGGTAAACAGGATCCAGACCACCAAAATAATCGCAACCCCGATCGCCCAGAGCGCGCGGGCATTGGCACCCGAAGGGAGCCCACCGAAGCCACCATTGCCGCCGCCCCCGCCGCCCGAGCCACGCGCTTTCCGCAGGAACTCGTCGAGCGCAGTAGGCTTGGCCGCGGGTTTGCGGCCACCGGGCGGCAAGGCCCAGGGATTGCGCGGACCAGGGTTACCGTCGTCGCCCGAACCGCCCCAAGGGCCTTTCGGTGTTTCGGTGGCGAGAATATCGGGGCGCCGGAACCAGCGCGAGAAGATCGTCATACCAACCTTTATAGGTGTGCGCTGGCGGAAAAACAGTGCCAAGCGGCCTTTGCGGTCCTATCTGGCGCGGATGATCGACATCGAAGCGGTAAAGGCGGCGGTTGCCGCAGTGGCGGGCAAGCGGGCGACCGTCCGGCTCGAAGGAACGCGAGCGGGCATCATCATCGATGCGACCGGGCTCGACCCGCAGGCGCGCGATGCGCTGGAAGCGACCGTGCGGATGGCCGCGACGCAACCCGGCGTGACCGAAGTGCGGATCGCGGTGACCGCCGAACGCTCGACCCGCCGGCTGATCGCGGTCGCCAGCGGCAAGGGCGGTGTCGGCAAATCGACGCTCGCCGCCAACCTCGCCATCGCGATGTCGCGTGCCGGGCGGCGTGTCGGGCTGGTCGACGCCGATATCTACGGGCCATCGCAGCCGCGGCTGATGAGCGTCGAGGGCACCCGCCCGACCGCGAAGGACAAGGTGCTCGATCCGGTCCCGACCCCGTATGGCGTACCATTGCTCTCGATGGGCCAGCTCGTCGAGCCCGGCAAGGCGATCGCCTGGCGCGGGCCGATGGCGGCGGGCGCGCTCGGCCAGCTGGTCGAGGCGGACTGGGGCGTCACCGATACGCTGGTGCTCGATCTGCCCCCCGGCACCGGCGACGTCCAGCTGACGATGGTCCAGAAATACCGGCCGGCGGGCGCGGTGATCGTCTCCACCCCGCAGGACCTCGCGCTGATCGATGCGCGCCGCGCGATCGACCTGTTCGAGAAGGCCGGCATTCCCATCATAGGTCTTGTCGAGAACATGGCGGGGTATATCTGCCCGCATTGCGGCGAGGCGTCGGACCCGTTCGGCAATGGCGGCGCGGAGGCGGCGGCGCGCGAACTCGGCATCCCGTTCCTCGGCCGCGTGCCGCTGACGATTTCGATCCGCACCGCGTCCGATGCGGGGACGCCGCCGGCTTCGAACCCCGACGATACTGTGTTCATGCCGATTGCGGCTCAGGTCGTCGCATGGCTGGGAAAACTGTGAAACCCGCGAGCCCGATTTACGTTATCTTATTACCGGTCGTACCCGACGCGTAGAGTTGCGGTACGAGCGGACCAGGTTTCCCTCGATAGGAGGCATCGATGCCGTTGACCGCCGATGCCGACATCAAAGCCTTGCTCGAAGGCGCACGGACGATCGCAATGATCGGCGCCTCCGACCGCCCCGATCGTCCATCCTACGGCGTGATGGCCAAGCTTCAGGCGCATGGCTACCGCGTTATCCCGGTCAATCCGCAGATCACCGGCGAGCACATCCACGGCGAGTTCGTCTTCCGCGAGCTATCGCAACTCGGCGATCCGATCGACATCGTCGATATCTTCCGCAACTCGGCCGCAGCCGGTGAAGCGGTCGATCAGGCGATTGCAGTGGGTGCGAAAGCTGTGTGGATGCAACTCGGCGTCGTTAACGAGGCGGCGGCGGCACGCGCCGAAGCCGCAGGGCTGAAAGTCGTGATGGATCGCTGCCCGGCGATCGACATTCCCAGGCTCGGAGTTGCCAAGATCGAGCAATGATGCTTGCCCCGGCGTGCGATCGCGGTCAGTCTGAATGTCTGTGCGGGAGGCGCCGATGCTCGCGATGCTGCTGTCGATACTGATCGAGGACCCGCTGATGGCCACCGCGAAGGCGCGGATGGCTGCCGAACAACCCTGTATCCAGAGCGCGGACGAAACCGACATCACGGTCTGCGGCATGCGGACCGCCGACCGGTTTCGTGTACCGTTCGTCGTCCATGACGCTGGCGATCCCAAGCATGAGAGCGTCCGCAACGAACGGACTCGCTTGCTCCGCCGCACTTCGCCGCTCGCCGATCTCGGTCCGTTCCAGGTCGGTGGCGGGATGGCGGGCGTGAGCATGACGGTGGGCGGCGAAGGCGGCACGTCGTTCCGCAAGCCCGCGCCGTAAAGGGGTTATCCGATGTTCGCCGCCATCCTGTCCGTGCTGATGCAAGTCGCCACGCCGTCTCCGAACACGACGCCGGAGCGATTTTCGATCCTGGTCGATCCGTGCGCGGCCGCCTCGAAGGACGGCAACGAGATCATCGTCTGCGGTGGCCCCGCAGCGAACAGCCCGCGCCTGCCATTGCCGGACGAGCGCGGCCCGCCCGACCACGCGGTCGCATCGAATCCCAACCTTAGCGCAGTCCGGGCGCTGCAACTGGAGGCTACGCCGTGTGCGGCCAGCCAGCGCGGGTGTCAGGTCGGCTTTGGTCCACCGATAGCCCCGATCGCCAAGGCGGCAGTCGGGCTGATCAAGAGCGCGCTGGCAAAGAAACCCGACAAGCGAGGCCGCGTGCCGATCGACCTCGACGGTCCCGTCGGCACCGTGAACTAAGGCTTTGAAGGCGCTGTGATCCTGCTGTCGCTCCTGTTGCAAGCCGCCGCGCCGACGACGCCGATCGTCGCACCGCCGCCGCAGAGCTGGTCGATCCTGAATCCTCCCGCCTGCCCCGGCTCTAGCCCGACCGAGATCGTGGTCTGCGGCAGCAACGGGTCGTCGGAGCAGCGCCTCCCCCTGCCCGGCGAACGCCCGCCACAGGACCGCCCCCGCCAGCCGACCGGCGATCCGCGCGCTGCGCTCGACAATGCCGGGCGGCCCTGCCCGCCGGGTGGCTGCACCGGGGTGGATTTGCTGACGGTCCCGGTCGTCCTGATCCGCGGCATCGGCGCGCTGATCGATCCGCATAGCTGCTGCGAAAATGGCGAGGGGAAGGATCCAATGGCGCTGGTGCGGGACGTGGCCGGCAAGTTCCGGAAGAAGCCGGATACATCGAACCGCGTGCCGATCGTGCTGGATGATCCGGTGAAATAAGATCCGCGAAGTCTTCCACCGGACCAACCAAAATGTTTCCCCGCGAAGGCGGGGACCCAGACTGGGCTCCCGCCTTCGCGGGAGAACAAGAGAGGAAGTCGAGCAGCAATCGGTACGACCGACGGCCTCTAGCTAAGTTTTCTCCCCTCCCTCGAAGGGAGGGGGGGGGGGGGGGCCGGCCCGCTTGAGCCACCTACGTCTGGATTGCGCGGAAGCCGACCCACCCCCAGCCCCTCCCTTCCAGGGAGGGGAGCAGAAGGCCCTCAATCCAGACGATCGCGGCCACCCAGGCAAGGGTCACTACGCTGGCAAGGCCCCCCCCACCACCCCGGCGAAGGCCGGGGCCCAATTGGGGGACGCGGCTAACGAAGGGTGCGCGCTGTTACTGCGACCTTTCCAATTAGGCCCCGGCCTTCGCCGGGGTGGTTGGTCGGTTGGGCGCCATCCTCAATCCAGAATATGCATCCACATCGGCTGCCCCACGAGGCTCTGCGACCCACGCAGCTTCTCCAGAGCCTGCGCAATCGACCGCTCCGGACTCTCATGCGTGACGATCGCCACCAGGACGCTGCCATCCGCAATCGCCCCCCGCTGGATCAGGCTCTCGATCGACACACCGGCGTCGCGCATCGCCGCCGCGATCTCGGCCAGCACCCCGACCCGGTCCGCAACGGTAAAGCGCAAATACGCACGCCCCCGCCGCTCGCCGCTATCCGCTTTCGACGCAGCAGTGAGCGACACCACCGGCATCGCGAACGGCGGGCCAAACTCGCCCCGTGCGATGTCGATCAGGTCGGCCACCACTGCGCTCGCGGTCGGCCCATCGCCCGCACCAGCACCCTGGAACAGCAGCCGGCCGACGAAATTGCCCTCTGCCACGACCGCGTTGAGCGATCCGGTGACGTGCGCCAGCGGATGATCGATCGGCACGAGATGCGGATGCACGCGCTGGAACAGCCCGGCCGCCCCTGCTTCCGCCAACCCGAGCAGCCGCACGCGATAGCCGAGCGCCGCCGCCTCGGCGATATCCGCGCCCAGCAGGTGCCGGATGCCGCTGATCGCGACGTCGTCGAACGCCGGCTGCGTGCCGAACGCGACGGCGGCCAGGATCGACAGCTTGTGCGCGGCATCGACGCCGTCGATGTCGAAGCTCGGATCGGCTTCGGCAAACCCGAGCGCCTGCGCCTCGGCCAGCACCTCCGCAAAGTCGCGACCTTCCGATTCCATCTTCGACAGGATGAAGTTGCAGGTCCCGTTGAGGATGCCATAGACGCGGGCGATCTCGTTCGCCGCCGCGCCTTCGCGCAACCCCTTGATGACCGGGATGCCGCCCGCGACCGCCGCCTCGAACTTCAGCGCCACGCCCGCCGACTCCGCCGCCTGCGCGAGTTCCAGCCCATGATGCGCGATCATCGCCTTGTTCGCGGTGACGAAACTCCGCCCCGCGCCCAGCGTACTGCGCGCCAGCGTCAACGCCGGGCCGTCGGAACCGCCGATCAACTCGACCACGACGTCCGCGCCCGGCTGCTTCGCCAGCGCGGTCGTATCGTCGACCCACGCGAACCGCGTGAGGTCGACGCCGCGATCCTTGCCCCGATCACGCGCCGAAACCGCAACGATCTCGATCTCGCGCCCGGCCCGCCGCGCAATCAACTCGCGGTTCGCATCGAGCAGCCGGATCACCCCGCCGCCTACAGTCCCCAGCCCGGCCAGGGCTACGCGCAATGGTTCGCTCATTTTCGTCCTCCACTCGCGCGTCCGGTTACGTTTCACAGAGGTTTTGCGCAATCCTGATGACGCATGGACGTTGCGCCCCTATCTGGGCGTCATGTCCGGCCGCTTCGATCACCTCCCCAACCGTCGCACGATCATCGATCGCCGCGCCGTCGCCGAAACCATCGCAGCCTTGGAAGGGGTCGACCCAACTGTGCTCCGTCGCGACGCGACCGCGTTGCTGAAGGCCGCGCTCGATAAGGGCCGGATCGAAGTCGAACATCGCCTCGTCGAACATCCGTCGCGCGGGTTGGAAGCATCGAGCGCGCAGGCCTATCTGATCGACGCGCTGCTCCGCATCCTGTTCGATTTCACGACGCAGCGGCTCTACCCCCTGCCCAACCCGACGATCGGCGAGCGGCTGACGGTGATCGCGGTCGGCGGTTACGGCCGCGCGGAAATGGCACCGCATTCGGACGTCGACATCGGCTTTCTCACGCCCGGCAAGCAGACGCCCTGGGCCGAGCGCGTGATCGAATCGATGCTGTACGCACTTTGGGATCTCGGGCTGAAGCTTGGCCAGTCCAGCCGCTCGCTCGACGAAATGGTCCGCCAGGCCAAGAGCGACGTCACCGTCCGCACCGCACTGCTCGAGGCGCGCTACGTCTGCGGCGACACCGAGTTGTACGAACAGGCGTCGCACCGCTTCAAGACCGAGGTCCAGGCCGACACCGCCCGCACCTTCATCGCCGACAAGCTCGCCGAACGCGACGCGCGGCACCGGAAGATGGGCGACACGCGCTACGTCGTCGAACCCAACATCAAGGAGGGCAAGGGCGGACTGCGCGATCTTCACGCATTGTTTTGGATCGGCAAATACATCTACGACGTCCAGCGCGCCGCCGAACTGGTCGAGGTCGGGCTGTTCACCAAGGCTGAATACCGGCTGTTCCACCGCGCCGACAATTTCTTCCAGGCGGTGAGGTGCCATTTGCACAGCATCACCGGCCGCGCCGAAGATCGGCTCACGTTCGACCTGCAACGCGAGATCGCGGACCGGATGCGGTTCTCGGATCGGCCGGGCAAGTCGAAGGTCGAGCGATTCATGCAGTTCTATTTCCTGCAGGCAAAGACCGTCGGCACGCTCAGCGGCGTGTTCCTCGCGCATCTGGACGAGAAATTCGCGGCGCGGGGACGGCGTTTCGGGCTGCCCACGATCCGCCGCTCACCGCGCAAGCTCAATGGCTTCGTGCTCGATCGCGGTCGGCTGGCATTGCCGAGCGACGACTTCTTCCAGGCCGATCCCGAACGCCTGATCGAGATCTTCCAACTGGCGGACAAGCACGGCGTCGAGATCCACCCCCTGGCCATGCGAGCAGCCGCAAGAGACGCGAAGCTAGTCGACGACGTCCGTACCAGCCCAACCGCGAACGCGCTGTTCCTCGAGGTCCTGACCTCACCCCGCGATCCCGAACTGGTGCTGCGCTGGATGAACGAGGCGGGCGTGTTCGGCCGCTTCGTGCCCGATTTCGCGCGCGTCGTCGCGCAAATGCAGTTCGACATGTACCATCACTACACCGTCGACGAGCACACCATTCGCGCGATCGGCCTGCTCGCGCGGATCGAGAGCGGCGCGCTGAAGGATGAGCATCCGCTTGCCAGCGCGATCTTCGAGCAGATCGTGTCGCGGCGCGCGCTGTATGTGGCCGTGCTGCTCCACGACATCGCCAAGGGGCGTGGCGGCGATCATTCGATCTTGGGCGCGGAAGTGGCGCAGCGCCTGTGTCCACGGTTCGGGCTGACCGCCGCCGAGACGGAAACGGTCGCGTGGCTGGTCCGTTGGCATCTGCTGATGTCCGCCACCGCGTTCAAACGCGATCTCAGCGACTTCAAGACGATCCTCGATTTCTGCGACGTAGTGCAGAGCCCGGAGCGTCTGCGGCTTCTGCTGACGCTGACGATCGTCGACATCCGCGCAGTCGGACCTGGGGTGTGGAACGGCTGGAAGCGCCAGCTGCTCGGCGACCTGTACGAGTCCGCCGAGGAGGTCCTGCGGCTTGGCCACAAGCAGAAGGGCCGTGCCGAGCGGATCGCGGCGAAACAAGAGCATCTCCGTGACGCGCTTGGCTGGGACGAGACGACGTTTGCGACGCTCGTCCACCGGCTACCCGAAGCCTATTGGATTGCCGAACCCGAAGACGTGCTCGCGCACAATGCCCGCTTCCTTGCCACCACCGGCGACGCGCAACTCGCGATCGATGCGCACGTCTATCCGGAACGCGGCGCGACGCTCGTTACGATCTACGCGGCAGATCATCCGGGGCTGTTCTACCGCATCGCTGGTGCGATCCACGTCGCGGGAGGCAACATCATCGACGCGCGCATCCACACCACGCGCGACGGAATGGCGATCGACAATTTCCTCGTCCAGGACCCGTTCGGGCGTCCGTTCGACGAGTCCGGCCAGCTCTCGAGGCTCAAGACTGCGATCGAGGACGCGCTCGCCAACCGTGGCAAGCTGGCCGATCGATTGGTGGCAAAGCCCCTGCCCCGGACACGCGCGGAGGCCTTCGACATCGTTCCGAACGCGCTGGTCGACAACAAGGCGTCGAACCGGTTCACGGTGGTCGAGGTCAACGCGCGCGATCGGCCGGCGCTGCTGAACCAACTCGCGAATGCGCTGTTCCAGTCGAAGGTCACGATCCATTCCGCACACGTCGCAACCTATGGCGAGCGCGCGGTGGATACGTTCTACATCACCGACCTGACGGGGGATCGGATCACCCAGCCTGCAAGGTTGAGGACGTTGGAGCGGCGGTTGCTGGCGGCGGCGGCGGGGGAAGAGATCGATCTGGCGGCGTAGGGCGTTTCCGATCCTCCCCTTGCAGGGAAGGAAACAGACATGAAAAAGCCGGCCCGCACCTGAGTGCGGACCGGCTTTTCCTTAGCCAAAGCTTCCGATCAGAAGCGGGTGCGGAGCGTCAGGCCGTAGGTGCGTGGTTCGGCCAGATACGAGGTGAAGATCTGGTTGGCCGTCGTGCCGAACGCCTGGGTCTGGGCCTGGCTGCCCGCCCCCTGGAACGGCGCGTTGAACGCGACCTGCTGGTAGTTCGTGTCGAGCAGGTTCTGCGCCCAGACTTCCAGCGCCCACTTCTGCTCCGGCCCGCGGAGACCTACGCGAGCGTTCATCAGGAAGAACCCGTCCTGCGCCTTTTCGGGGAACAGGTCGGAGCCGGTGTTATAGTCGCTGGTCATGCGGCCATCGACGTAGAACAGCGCGGTCATGCCCGACGAGCCGATATCCGGCGTCCATGCGGTCGACGCGGTCACGGTGTGCTTCGGCGCATTCGACAGGTTGCTGCCCGACAGCAGGAACAACGCCGGGTCGAGTGGCTGGCCGTCCTCGCTGCCGACCAGATTGTTGCGGAAGCGCGTGTTCGTGTAGGTGTAGCCGAGGTTCACCGAATAATTCGGCGCCGGGAACAGCCCCGCCTCGAGTTCGAAGCCCTGTGAGATAACGCCGTATTTGACGTTGCCCGTGCAGGCGCCCGTCGTCGCGCTGGCATCGCGATCCGCACCGTTCAGGCTCGTACCGCAGGTGCTGATGTTCTGGACGATGAAGTTGGTGCCGTTGAAGGTGTTCAGCTGGAAGTTCTTGAACTCCTGGCGGAAGCCCGCGACGTTGAACGTGAAGTCCTTCGACGTGAACTTCAGGCCGAGTTCGTACGCGTTCACCGTCTCGGGATCGAAGCGCAGATTGGCGACGCTCGCGTTGGTCGGCGACGAGAAGACGTTCGCGGTCAGATCCGACCGGTCGAGGTTGTAGCCGCCTGCCTTGTAGCCGCGCGAGAAGGACGCATACAGCAGCGTGTCGGTACGCGGCTTGTACGAGATCACGCCGGTCCCGGTGAACTCGCCTTCCTTGAAGCTGTCGTTCAGGTCGAGGCCGTTCAGTGCGGAGGTCGAGTTGCCCGTGCAGGTGAGCGTGATGATACCACCGACCAGCGTCTTGAGCGCGGCCGGGACCGCGGCACTGGCCAGCAATGGGCTGAGATTGGCCTGCTGAGCCGGGCAGACCGTATTGTTGTTGTTGAAATCGGCGTGGAAATCCTTCGCCTCACGCGTGTAGCGCAGGCCGCCGGTGATCGAGAGCTTGTCGGTCAGCTTGAAGATGTTGTGCGTGAAGAACGCGTAGTTCTCGCTGTTCTGGTAATAAGTCGAGCGCTGATCGCCCAGATTGTTGAGCGTGCTGAGGCGATCGAGACCGGCGAGGATCGTCGGTCCGAGAGCACCGAACGATGCGCCGAGCGCCTGCCGCCCGTTCGCGCCGCCGAGCGCCGCCTGCGGAGTCGTGCTCAGGCAGCCCGGGTTGTTCGGGTTGCGCAATGCCGCCAGCGGATTGGCCGTCGCGACGATGCGGCACGCGGCGAATGCGCCGTATTGCGTGCCGAACTTGAGATTGTCGGCAACGACCAGGTCTTCCTTCGAGTAGTAGCCGCCGACCAGCCAGTTCAACCGATCGTTGAACAGCGAGCCGTTCAGGCGGACTTCCTGGCTGAAGGTGTGGAACTGACGATAGCTGTTACCGTCGTCCGCACGATAGCCGATGTCGAGATTGCCATAATCGATATCGGCTGCACCGCCCGATTTGTATTCCCGGTATGCCGTGATCGACGTGAGCGACGCGCCGCCGAGATTGACGTCGATCTGGCCCGAGCCACCGTAATCGGTGGTGACGTTCGAATAGGCGCGGCCGGGCGAGTTGGCGATGCGGCGATTATACGGATCGCCCGCGCTGGGAAACACCGCGCCCATGCTCTGCATGACCTGGACGATGCGGTTGCCCGACGGGTTGATCGCGAAATCGCCGGCGACGCCGGGGGTTGGATCGATCTTTTCCTGTGTGTTGATATAGACCGCGCCGCAGCATTTCTCGTCGCGGTGCGTGTAGTCGCCGATCAGTCGGACGGTGACGTCCGACGATGGCTCGAACAGCAACTGGCCGCGGACGAAATAGCGATTGCGGTCGTTATAGTCCGTGTCGTTGATGACGTCGTAATAATAGCCGTCGCGCTTGCCGAACACGCCGTCGAGGCGGAAGGCCAGCTTGTCCTTGATGATCGGACCGGTCAGGGCGCCGGCGATGCGGACGTTGTTATAATTTCCGTACGTCGCCTCGGCATAGCCGCCGAAGTCATAGGAAGGCAGCTTTGTCAGGATGTTGATTGAGCCAGCAGTGGCGTTGCGGCCCGACAGCGTACCCTGCGGTCCGCGCAGAACCTCGATACGGTCGACTTCGCCGAGATCGTTCAGGCCCGAACCCGTGCGGCTGCGATAGACTCCGTCGATGAACACCGCGACCGAGCTTTCGAGGCCGGGATTGTCGCCGACCGTACCGATGCCGCGAACGCGGGCGGAGGCGTTGGCTTCGCTGCCGGTCGACGAGATCAACAGCGAGGGGACGAGCTGCGTGGCCTGGCGGATGTCGTTGGCGCCGGTGTTCTCGAGGGCGGCCGAGCCGACCGCGGAAACCGCGATCGGGACGTTCGACAGGCGCTCGGAACGGCGCGTCGCGGTGATGACGATGTCGCTCGCATTGCCGCCCGTATCGGCCTGCGGGGCGACTGGGGGCTGACCGGCATCGACCGATCCCGCGGCGGTGCCGGACGTGGTCGTAGCGGTCTGCGCCTCGGGCTGGGTAGTCGGCACGTCCTGCGCGAATGCCGGGGTGACGAGCGCCGTGGTCGCGGCGGCAGACAACAGATATGCGATCATACGCATCGGCATTCCCTCCTGAGTGTTCGAATGTTTTCGAACTTATGGTTTGGACGATAGGTAGAGGCACTCCTACGTGAACGTCTAGCAATTTCCGCATACGGAAAGAGATTTTTGAATGTTATGTCTCAAAAACGCCACACAGTGACAGCGACCAAACCCTAGTTTCAAATCGCAACGGTTTGGGGTGAGCGTTAAACGGCCAGCGGGGCGACGATAGAGGACGCCTTCAGTTCGCGCGCGATCCGCCGTAGTGATCGCATACGTCTTTTTTCTAGCCCCCCTCCCTGGAAGGGGGGTGGGGGTGGGTCGGCTTCCGCATTACCGACGTTGCGCCCCAAACAGGCCAACCCACCCCCTACCCCTCCCTTTCAGGGAGGGGTAGGGGGTGGACGCGTCCGTTCGTTGGGCACGCCGCGAGCGGCAAGCCGCAGGGGCCGATAACCCGAATGCGCCGCCCCCGCGCAAAAAAAAGGCTGGCCAGTCCCTCGGGACCGACCAGCCTTTCAACTTCCAATCGCTACGGCCGAAGCCGTTGCGCCATTACTTCGGTGCGAGCACCATCAGCATCTGGCGGCCTTCCATGCGCGGATACGCCTCGATCTTGGCGATCTCCGCGACGTCGTCCTGGACGCGCTTCAACAGGTTCATGCCGAGCTGGCCGTGGCTGAGCTCGCGACCGCGGAAGCGCAGCGTGATCTTGACCTTGTCGCCCTCGCCGATGAAGTCGTTCACCTTCTTCATCTTCGTGTCATAGTCATGGTCGTCGATGTTCGGACGCATCTTGATCTCCTTGATCTCCTGCGTCTTCTGCGACTTGCGTGCGAGGTTCGCCTTCTTCTGCGCCTCGTACTTGAACTTGCCGACATCGAGGAACTTGGCGACGGGCGGATCGGCGTTGGGCGACACTTCGACCAGGTCGAGGCCATGCTCGGCTGCCTGCTCGATCGCTTCGCGCGTGTACATCACGCCCAGATTCTCGCCCTCGTGATCGATCACGCGGACCTTCTGGCTCTGGATGAATTCGTTGAATCGCGGGCCGTTCATTGCGGGCGTCTGCATCGGCCGGCGCATCGTGGGAGGACGTATGGGGGTTGCTCCTGTGGTTTCTGACAATATTTGGGCCGGCGTATAGCGCAGAATCCCGCGCTAGAACAGCCGCCCCCGTTGGATCACATATCGGGTGCGCGTGCCTCGTCTGCAAGACGCGCGATCGCTTCGTCGAGCGTCAGGATGGTCTGCGCCTGGCTACCGAGGGTGCGCAGCGCGACCTTGCCCTCCTCGGCCTCACGCTTGCCGACGACCAGCAGGTTCGGCACCTTAGCCAGACTGTGTTCGCGCACCTTGTAGTTGATCTTTTCGTTGCGGAGATCGGTTTCGACGCGGATTCCGGCCTCCTTCAGCCTGGCCGCGACCTCGGCGGCATAGTCGTCGGCATCGGACACGATCGTCGCGACGACCGCCTGCACCGGCGTGAACCAGAGCGGAAAGCGCCCGGCATGATGCTCGATCAGGATGCCGAGGAAACGTTCGAACGTGCCGAGGATCGCGCGGTGGAGCATGACCGGGCGATGCCGCTCGCCGTCCGCGCCGACATACGACGCGTCGAGTCGCTCGGGCAGGACGTAATCAAGCTGCAACGTCCCGCACTGCCAAGTCCGGCCGATCGCATCGGTCAGGTGGAATTCGAGTTTGGGACCGTAGAACGCCCCCTCGCCCGGCAGCTCCTCGAACTGGAAGCGGTCTTCCGTCAAGCCGGCGAGCTTCAGCGCCTCGCGGAGATCGCCCTCGGCGCGATCCCACAGCGCGTCGTCGCCGGCGCGATTGTCGGGGCGGAGCGCCAGCTTCACCATGTAATCGGCAAAGCCCAGGTCGCGGTACACGGCGTCGAGCAGCTCGCAGAATGCGCGCGTTTCGTCGACGATCTGCTCGGACGTGCAGAAGATATGCGCGTCGTCCTGCGTGAACTGGCGGACGCGCATGATGCCGTGCAGCGCGCCGTGCGGCTCGTTGCGGTGGCAGCAGCCGAACTCGGCGAGCCGCAGCGGCAGATCGCGGTACGATTTGATCCCCTGGCGGAAGACCTGGACGTGCGCGGGGCAGTTCATCGGCTTCAGCGCCATCAGGTCGCCCTTGCCGGTCAGCACCGGCGCGTTCGGATCGATCCCGGGTACCTCGTCGGGGACCACGAACATGTTCTCGCGGAACTTGCCCCAATGGCCCGATGCCTCCCAGAGCTTGGCGTCCATCAACTGCGGCGTCTTGATCTCGGCATAGCCCCCGGCGTCGAGCTTGCGGCGCATATACGCCTCGAGCTGCCGCCACATCACCCAGCCCTTGGGATGCCAGAACACCGAGCCCTGCGCTTCGGATTGGAGATGGAAAAGGTCCATTTCCTGCGCGATACGGCGATGATCACGCTTGGCCGCTTCCTCGATCCGCAGCAGATGCGCGTCGAGCTGCTTCTTGTTGAGCCAGCCGGTGCCGTAGATGCGGCTCAGCATCGCGTTCTTCTGGTCGCCGCGCCAATAGGCGCCCGACACGCGCGTCAGCTTGAAGGCGGCGGGGTCGAGCTTGCCGGTCGAGGCCATGTGCGGCCCGCGGCACATGTCGAGCCACTCGCCCTGGCGGTAGATCGTCAGCTCCTCGCCCTCGGGCAGTTCGGCGGCCCATTCGGCCTTGAAGGTCTCGCCCTGCTGCGTCCAGCGGTCGATCAGCTGCTGGCGCGACCAGACCTCGCGCACGAACGGCTCGTTCCGGGCGATGATCGCGCGCATCTCGGCCTCGATCGCGGGCAGGTCCTCGTCGGTGAACGGGCGGTCCTTCCCATCAATCTTTGGGGGCGCGAAGTCGTAGTAGAAACCGTCGTCGGTGGCGGGACCGAAGGTGATCTGCGTGCCGGGGAAGAGGTGCTGCACCGCCTCCGCCATGACGTGCGCCAGATCGTGACGGACGAGTTCGAGCGCATCGGCCTCGTCGCGCGCAGTCACGAGGGCAAGCTGCGTGTCCCCTTCGAACGGGCGGTTGAGATCGCGCACCTGCCCGTCGATCCGTGCGGCGAGCGCGGCCTTGGCGAGGCCGGGGCCGATCGCGGCGGCGACATCCGCGGGGGTAGTCCCGGGCGCAACCTCGCGGACGGAACCGTCGGGCAGCGTGATTCGGAACATGGCGGACATGAGCAACTTTCTCGTGTTGGAAGAGGCGCGGCTTATGCCGTCGCACGACCTATATAGGCAACCCGCTTCGCTGGAGCCACTGCGTCGGTGTTCCACGGCCCCGGCAGATGGTGACCCCACCTGACCGCGCCGCCAGACCGCACCGCCCCTCCGTCACCCCGGACTGGTCCCGGGGTCCACCCGAGCCGCAAACTCATGTCTCTCGGACACGCGGAACAGTGGCTGCCGGAACCAGCCCGGCATGACGGTGAAGGATCAAACCACGCCGAACGGCACGACGTGGTTCGCTTGCGTGTGCCCGACCTCCGCGCGGCCAAGATAGGGCACGCCCATGTCGCGGCTCCAGCGCACCATCATGTAGTCGAGCGTTTCGCCCCAGGGCGGGTCGTTCTCCTGTACCGCGGTTACCGCACCGAGGCGCAAGCCGGCGATGCCCTTTAACTGCGTGGCGTTGGCGACTTTGAACAGCATGCGGTCGATCGCGTACATCGGCTCGGACACTTCCTCGACGATCAGCACGTGGTCGGTGAGGTCGGGCAACCACGGCGTGCCAATCAGCGAGGTGAGGATACTGAGGTTGAATGCCGCCGAGGGGCGCCCGTCCAAGCCAGGCTCCAGCCCTGCCCGATCGCCGCGTACCATCCAGCCGAGCGACCGCGCGACCGTCGCCTCGCCGTCGTGGCGGTTGATGTCGCTGACCATCGGCCCGTGGACCGGTCGGCCGATCCTGCGGGCGTAGAGTGCGCCGAGCAGGAAGCCGACGTCCGAATAGCCGAGATACGTCTTGTGGCGCGCCGCGCGGCCGAGTTCGGGCATGACCATCGCGAGGATGCGGTTCGAGCCATAACCGCCGCGCAGGAACCAGATCGCATCGAACGCGGGATCGTTGGCGTATTCCAGGAACGCCGCCGCCCGCCGGAAGTCCGAGCCGGCGAAATGACCGTCGGTTTCCAGGCATTGCGGGTGGAAGACGAGTTCGACCTCCGGGAACGCCGTCGCCGCGTAGGCGGTCATCTTGGCGATCGCCGCGGGATTGGTCCGGCTCGACGCGGCGAGCACACCGATGCGCATTGTTCGTGTTCCCGACCTTGCCCCGTTACCAAACCGCCCATATCGCGACGTCATGGATATCAGCAAACCCTGTTTCTTCGTCGGCATCGGTGGCTCCGGCATGATGCCGCTCGCGATGATCCTCGCGGGGCGCGGCGCGACCGTCGCCGGATCGGACCGCAACCTCGACCAGGGCCGCGTCCCCGCCAAGTTCGACGACCTTGCCGCCAAAGGCGTGGCGCTGTTCCCGCAGGACGGCAGCGGGATCGTCTCGGCGGATCAGCTCGTCATTGCCTCCGCGGCGATCGAGGCGAGCGTGCCGGACATGATCGCGGCGGATGCGCTTGGCTGCACCCGCTCGACCCGCGCGGCGATGCTGGCGTCGCTGTTCAACGACAGCCGGCTGCCGATCGGTGTCGCGGGGACGAGCGGCAAGTCGACCGTGACCGGCATGATCGGCTGGATCCTGCATGTCGTCGGGCGTGATCCGACGGTGATGAACGGCGCGGTGATGAAGAACTTCGCCACGCCCCACGCGCCGTTCGCCAGCGCGCTGGTCGGAGAGGGCGAGGCGTTCGTCAGCGAAGTCGACGAGAGCGACGGCTCGATCGCGGCCTATGCGCCGAAGATCGCGGTGCTGAACAATGTCAGCCTCGATCACAAGTCGCTGGAGGAGCTGCGCGTGCTGTTCGGGGACTTCGTCGCGAAGGCCGAGACGGCGGTGGTGAATGCCAATGATCCGGATGCGGCGGCGCTGGCTTCGCGCCTGCCGCGCGGTCGGGTGACGACGTTCGCGATCGACGCGTCGGCCGACCTGCGCGCCGAAAATCTGAAGCCGGAGCCGTTTGCGATCCGCTTCGATCTGGTGTCGCGCGGCGTGCGGACGCCGGTCAAGCTGGCGGTGCCGGGGCGGCATAACGTCGCCAATGCGCTGGCCGCGATCGGGGCGGCGATGGCGGCGGATGTGTCGCTGGCCGATGCGGTGAAGGCGATCGCGGGGTTCACGGGTCTGCGCCGGCGGTTCGATCTCGTCGGCGAGGCGGGCGGGGTCTCGGTGATCGACGATTTCGGGCACAACCCGGACAAGATCGCGGCGACGCTCGACACGCTCCACGCGTTCCCCGGCCGCCTGCTGCTGCTGTTCCAGCCGCACGGCTATGGCCCGTTGAAGGTGATGGGGCGCGAACTGATCGCCACCTTCGTCGAGCGGATGGAGGAGGACGATGTGCTCGTCCTGCCCGATCCGGCCTATTATGGCGGGACGGTCGTGCGGGAGGTCACCAGCGCAGATATCGTCGGCCAGATCGTCGCGGGTGGTCGCGATGCCCGGCATATCGCCGACCGCGCGGAGGCCGCTGCCGCGCTGGTGGCCGAGGCCAAGCCGGGCGACCGGATCGTCGTGATGGGCGCGCGGGACGATACGCTGAGCGTGCTGGCGGCAGGAATGGTCGACGCGCTGGCTGCTCGCTGATAGGATGCGCGGCAGGAGACTGCCGATGTTCCGCCGCCTGTTCCTCGATCACCCTGCCACCGTCGGCGAGAGCTATGCCGAGCATTTCGGGGTCGCCAGCCGGTTCGGCGTGACGATGATCAAGGGCGGGCTCGGCGCGCTGGTCCATGCGTTCGTGCCGGCGCTTTGCAAGACGCGCGGGAGCGAGACGGTCGCCGAACTGCACCGCCAGATGGTCGAGAAGCGCGGCGCGGTCGCGGCCGACCAGACGCAGATGAAGACGGTCGAATTCATCATCTGATCCGCATCTTACGGCGCACGAAAGCGCCCGGTCCAAAAAGAAGGTTAGGCAGGGTTAGGCCAAGAGCGGGTTTGCTCGGGCCGCGGCGTCGCATGGCTGGTCGACATGCACGCTTGGCATTTTGGAAAGCTTGGTTGACATGGCGGCGTGATCCCATGTAAAGCACGCTTGTCCTTAAACAGGGAAACCCTCCGTGCTCACCATGCGACAAGCCAACCGCCGCTATCTCAATCGCTTCATACCCAGCATGATCTGCTACGCGGTGTTCCTGGTGGGATCGAACATGGTCGAGGCGGCCTATGCGCCGACCGGGACCCCGCTCATCGCGCTCGCAATTTTGCCGGCGCTGCCGATCATCGCGGTCATCTGGGCGATGGGGATGGCGATCGTAGAACAGCCGGACGAGTATGTGCGGGCCAAACTGATCCACGCCATGCTCATCGCGACCGCCTTGATGCTGTCGGTCATGACGGTGTGGAGCTTCCTCGAAGAAACCGGTGCGGTGCCGGGCAAGCCCGTCCACCTCGCCTTTCCCCTGTGGTGCGCCGGCTTGCTGGTTGGTCAGGTCTGGCTGTGGGCGCGCGACCGGATCGCGGGTCGCGAGGCATGAAGAACCGCCTAAAAGTGCTGCGTGCCGAGCGGGACTGGAGCCAAAGCGATCTGGCCGAGCGGCTCGAAGTGTCGCGGCAGAGCGTCAACGCGATCGAGACTGGGCGCTACGATCCGTCGCTGCCGCTCGCGTTCAAGATCGCCGAACTGTTCGAGCTGGCGATCGAAGACATCTTCACCAGTCCGTCGAAGACGGTCTAAAGCTGGCGGCATGACCGATATCGCTCCCGCCGCCGCCGCCACAACACCTCCCGTCAAGGAGCGCCCTCGGCTCGCCTATCACCACACGCCCGGTACCGGCCCGACGATCGTGTTCCTGTCCGGCTATGCGTCGGACATGACGGGCACCAAGGCGGTGACGCTGGAGGCGTGGGCGAAGTCCGAGGGGCGGGCGTTCCTGCGCTTCGATTATGGCGGGTGCGGGCAGAGCGAGGGGGCGTTCGAGGACCAGACTTTGGTCGACTGGCGCGACGACGTGCTGGCGATGATCGATGCGCTCGTCGAGGATTCGGCGATCCTCGTCGGGTCGTCGCTCGGCGGATGGCTGATGCTGCTGGCGGCGAAGATGCGGCCCGATCTGGTCAAGGGGCTGGTCGGGGTCGCGCCCGCGCCCGACTTTACCGACTGGGGCTTCACTACCGACGAGAAGATGGCGCTGCTCACCAACGGGCGGATCGAGCGCAAGAACCCCTACGGTCCCGAGCCTACCGTCTACACCCGCGCGTTCTGGTCTTCGGGCGAGGCCAACCGGTTGATGTTCGGCGAGATCGCGTTCGACGGCCCGGTGCGGCTCGTCCAGGGGCAGCGCGATCCGGACGTGCCGTGGCAGCGGACCGCGCGGCTCGCCGAGCTGTTGCGTTCAGCCGATGTGCAGACATGGCTGGTCAAGGACGGTGACCACCGCCTGTCGCGCGATCCCGATATCGCGCTCATCATCCGGGCGGTCGAGGATGTGATCGCCGCCTTATGATCCTTACGCTGCTGCTCGCCGCTGCTCCCGTTCTAGCTGGCCCCGTTCAAGCCGGCCCCGTCGATGCGCAGGAGGGGCGGTTTCGGCAATGCGTCGCGCTGAAGCAGACCGATCCGGCGGCGGCGCGGGCCGAGGCCGGGCGCTGGCGGATCTCGGGCGGGCGGTATTTCGCGCGGGAATGCGCGGGGATCGCGTTTGCGGCGGAGAAGAGCTGGCCGGCGGCGGCGGGGGAGTTCGAGGAGGCGGCGCGCGAGGCGCAGCTTGCCAAGGACGCGCGGGCGGCAAATTATTGGGCGCAGGCGGGCAATGCGTGGCTCGCCGCAGCGCAACCGGCCAAGGCGCGGGCAGCGCTCGATTCGGCGCTGACCGCGGGGACGCTGACCGGGTTGCCGCTGGGTGAGGCGCAGCTCGATCATGCGCGCGCACTGGTGGCGACGGGCGACCTGGAATCGGCGCGGACCGATATCGACCTGGCGCTGACCAATGCCGCGGACGATCCGCTGGCGTGGCTGTTGTCGGCGACGCTGGCGCGGCGCGAGGGAAATCCGGCGCGCGCGAAGAAGGATATCGGCGAGGCGCTGCGGCGATCGGCGGACGATGCTTCGGTGCAGCTGGAGGCTGGGAATATCGCGGCGCTGGCGGGCGACGAGGATGGGGCGCGGGCGGCCTGGGGTCAGGCGGCGCGGCTGGCGCCGGATACGGCGGTCGGGCGGAGTGCGGTGGCGGCGTTGCGGCAGTTCGATACGCCGGCCAAATAGGGTGACGCTGCACCCCTCCCTGGAAGGGAGGGGTTGGGGGTGGGTTGGCTGGTGGGGCACGGTATCGCCAGCCAACTAGCCGACCCACCCCCGGCCCCTCCCTTTCAGGGAGGGGGGGAGAACTGGGTTGCAGCCCTTTCACGCCCCTGCCCCCGTTCCTATCTGCTGGTCCGAACAACCCTCGGAGCCAGCATGAAATATCTCCACACGATGATCCGCGTGACCGACCCGGCGAAGACGATCGCGTTCTTCGAACTGCTGGGGCTTAAGGAGGTCCGGCGGATGGAGAACGAGAAGGGGCGGTTCACGCTGATCTTCCTCTCCGTCCCCGGCGACGAGGGTGCGGAGGTCGAGCTGACGCACAATTGGGATCCGGAAGAATATGGCGAGGGGCGCAATTTCGGGCACCTCGCCTACCGCGTCGACAATATCTACGACACGTGCCAGCGGCTGATGGACTCCGGCGTGACGATCAACCGGCCGCCGCGCGACGGCCACATGGCGTTCGTGCGGACCCCCGACAACATCTCGATCGAGCTGTTGCAGGCGGGCGGCGCGCTCGATCCCGCCGAGCCGTGGGCGTCGATGCCCAATACCGGCAAGTGGTGATCCGCTGATGCTCGATATCGTCCGCGTTCCGGTGCTTTCCGACAATTACGCCTGGCTGATCCACGACACCGTCTCCGGCGAGACGGTGGTGGTCGATCCGGGCGAGGCCGCACCGGTGATCGCCGCCGCCAAGAAGCGCGACTGGCGGATCGACCGGGTGTGGACGACGCACTGGCATCCCGATCATACCGGCGGCAATGCCGAGATGAAGGCGTATGGCGCGACGATCGTCGGCCCGGCGGCGGAGGCGGACAAGATTCCGGCGCTCGACGAGCAGGTCGGCGAGGGCGATGTAGTCCGTCTTGGTGCGCACGAGGCGACCGTGATGACGGTGCCGGGGCATACGCAGGGGCATATCGCGTTCCACTTTGCCGATGATGCGGCGATCTTCACCGGGGATACACTGTTCGCGATGGGGTGTGGGCGGCTGTTCGAGGGGACGCCGGCGGACATGTTCGCGAACATGCAGCGCTATGCTGTGCTGCCGGACGAGACGGAGGTGTTCTGTGGGCATGAATATACGCAAAGCAACGGGCGGTACGCGCTGGTCGCCGAGCCGGACAATGCGGCGATCGTCGCGCGGATGGCCGAGGTCGATGCGGCGCGCGCGAAGGGCGAGCCTACCGTGCCGACGACGATCGGGCGCGAGCGGGCGACCAACCCGTTCCTGCGGGCGACGTCGGTCGAGCAGTTGGCGGGCTATCGTGCGGCGAAGGATGATTTTCGCGGGTAAAGGGCGTATGGGGATGTCGGGGGTTTTGAGGAGCGTTGCGATGCGGATGCGGACCCTGCCACTCTTGATGCTGCCGGCGCTTTTGCTGGGCGCGTGTACGCAGACCCAGGCGGAGGTCGAACGCGCGCAGGTGCGCGAGGCTGGCGTACAGGAGAAGCTGGCGAAGGAGCTGGCTGGGCTGGTGCCGGGCAAGCCGACGACGTGCATCAACCAGTTTCCGCAGAAGCAGAGTGCGGGCTACGGCGCGACGATCCTGTACCGGGTGAATAAAGGGCTGGTGTATCGGAGCGATACGGCTGGCGGATGCGAGGGGATCGCGCGCGGCGACATCCTGGTGACGCGGACGCCGAGCGGGCAGCTTTGCCGCGGCGATATCGCGCAGACGTTCGACCAGGTGGCACGCTTTCCGACCGGGAGCTGCAGCTTCGGCGAGTTCGTGCCGTATCGCAAGCCGTGATGCGCGCGCCGGTTCTTGCGGCGCTGGCGGTGGGGACGCTGGTCGCGGGAAAATCCGATCCGCTGGCGAACCGGGTGGCGGGCAAGCCGGTGCGGTGCATCGATATCCAGCGGAACGGCGGGCCCGAGATCGTCGATTCGCAGACGATCCTGTACCGGGAATCGGGCAAGCGGATCTGGAAGACCGGGCCGGTCGGCGAGTGCGCTTCGCTGCGTCCGCTCGATACGGTGATCGTCGAGGTTTATGGCGGGCAATTGTGCCGGAACGATCGGTTCCGGACGGTGTCGGTGGGCATGTCGATACCGTCGGGATATTGCCGGTTCCGGGATTTTACGCCGTTTGACAAGGTGAAGTAGCTTCTCGACCGCCTTACCGCGCGCCGCCTTGCCTCGGATCACTCCGCCTTCCGTATCGCACCACCCCGGCGGAGGCCGGGGCCCAATTGGGGGACGGTGCTGACTGAGGACGACGCTCCGTTACTCCGACCTTGCCAATTGGGCCCCGGCCTTCGCCGGGGTGGTTGTAGGTGCAGGTGGCGTCTCTCGATTATCGCCCCCTCTCCGTCATCCTGACCCTTCCCGTCATCCTGACGAAAGTCAGGATGACGGATACGTGTTATTTCCGTGCGGACTACGCGTTACTCTCGTGCGGAAGACGGCGGGCTCAGTCGCCGAACACCGCGGCGCGCTTTTCCATGTTGGCGCGGACCTGCTCGATCTGGTTGGGCGTGCGGATGACCTTTAGTTGCTCTTCGGTTTCGGCGAGCAGCACCGCTGCAGCGTCCGCATCCGCCGCGAGGTTGTAGAGGCGCTTCGAGCCCTGGATCGCATGGGGGTTCCTCGCCGCGATCTCGCGCGCCAGCATCATCGCCTCGCCGAGCGGGTCTTCCGACAGGCGCGTGACGAAGCCGTGCCGCAATGCCTCCGCGCCATCGAACTCGCGGGCGGTGTAGGTCAGTTCGCGCAGCACGTCGTCGCGGGCCAGCGTGCGCCACAGCGCGATGCCGGCCATGTCGGGGACCAGGCCCCAATAGGTTTCGCGGATCGCGAAGCGGGCTTGTGGGTGGGCGATGCGGATATCGGCGCCGGACATGATCTGGAACCCGCCGCCGAACGCGACGCCGTGGACTGCGGCGATGACGGGCATGGGCAAGGTGCGCCAGCCCCACGCGACCTGCTGAACGAGGTTCGCGCCCTCCGCTGTCCGCTCGCCGAGCGCCAGCCCCGAGCCCCCGCTCGCCATCGAGGCCATGTCGAGGCCGGCGCAGAACGCCTTGCCCTCGCCTGACAGGACGACGCAGCGGACGTCGGCCATCCCCTTGAGGCGGTCGATCGCCGCGGCGATGCCTTCGAACATCGCCGGGTCGATCGCGTTCATCTTGTCGGCGCGGTTGAGGCGGACGTCGGCGATGCCCTCGGCGACGGTAATCGTGACCCGGTCGTTCATTCTGGCGATCCTCTCGATCTTTGCAGCAACGCTAAACGCCCCCGCCTCCTCCCGCAATGTTGCGCGCGCTCACACGGCGTGTAGAGGCTCGCGCATGGCTGGTTTTGATCCACAATGGTTTGCGACGCGCGGGTTCGGCGGGCACGGCGCCGCGCTGGGGATGCGCTATCACGCGCATGGCGGCGACTGGGCGGAGCTTGCGCTGCCCTATGACGAGCGGCTGATCGGCGATCCAGCGAGCGGCGTGATCGCGTCGGGGCCGATCATCACGATGATGGACATGGCGACGAGTCTGGCGATCTGGATCAAGCGCAACGCGTTCGTGCCGCATGCGACGCTCGACCTGCGGGTCGATTACCTGCGGCCGGCGACGCCAGGGAAGACGGTGATCGGGCGCGGCGAATGCTACCGGATCACGCGCTCGATCGCGTTCGTGCGCGGGCAGGCGCATGACGGCGACCCGAACGATCCGCTCGCGCATGTCGCGGGGACGTTCATGGTGGTCGGTGATGTCGCCGGCATGGGTCTCAACAGAAGGATCGAGGCATGACGATCGGCCTGCCGCCCTATGCGGAGATTCTCCGCGTGTCGGTCGAGGTCGAGGACGGCGCGCCTCCGGTGTTGGTGATGCCGTTTGCCGATGACGTGCTCGGGCGGCCAGGGTTCTTGCACGGGGGTGCGATCTCGGGGTTGCTGGAAATGGCGGCGATCGCGGCTTTGCAGCATGCGCTGGAGGCTGAGGGTGGCGGCGCGATCAAGCCGGTGAATGTTACGGTGGATTTCATGCGCGGTGGTCGGGACAAGCCTACGCGGGCGGCTGGCGTGGTGACGCGGTTGGGGACGCGGGTGGCGAATGTCGAGGCGACCGCGTGGCAGGACGAGCGGGAGAAGCCGATCGCCGCCGCGCGGATGAATTACCTGATCGTGCGGGACTGACTTCCTCCCCTCCCGCAAGCGGGAGGGGACCGAGGGGTGGGCGCCCGGCTTCGGCATTGGCTGCCGGTGCGATAATGGCGCGGCATACTGCGACGTCAGCAATCGAGGACAACGCGTGCCCACCCCTAGCCCCTCCCGCTTGCGGGAGGGGGATGGCGTCGTGGTTATTTCGCGGTCAGCTTGATCAGGCGGCCTTGCGATTCGCCGCCGTCCTCCAATACCCAGATCGCGCCGTCGGGACCTTGTTCGACTTCGCGGATTCTTGCCCCCATGTCCCATTGGTCGCCCTTCGCGGCGTTGGTGCCGTTCAGGTCCACGCGGACGAGCGACGTCGACGACAGGCCGCCGATGAACGCGTCGCCCTTCCACTGCGGGAACATGCTGCCCGAATAGATCATCAGACCGCCTGGCGAGATCACCGGGTTCCACGATACCTTGGGCGGCTCATAGCCGTCGCCGGGCTTGTGATCGGGGATGTCGCGGCCGTCATAGTGGCTGCCGTTCGAGGCGTTGGGCCAGCCGTAATTGAGGCCGGGCTTGATGAGATTGACCTCGTCGCCACCCTTCGGCCCCATCTCCTGCTCCCAGAGATTGCCCTGCGCGTCGAACGCGATCCCGAGCAGGTTGCGGTGGCCAAAGCTCCAGATCTCGGGCGCGAAGCCCTTCGCAACGAGCGGATTGCCGGGGGCGGGTTTGCCGTCGAGGGTGAGGCGCAGCACCTTGCCGAGCGTAACCTTCGGGTCCTGCGCCGGCGTGAATTTCTGGCGATCGCCATTGGCGAAGAACAAATATTTGCCGTCGGGCGAAAACGCGATGCGGCCGGAATAATGGCCGTTGCCCTCGACGAACGGGCGTGCGCTGAAGATCGTCTCGATCTCGCCGAGACGCTCGCCGCCGCCGCCGTTCGCACGCAGGCGACCGCGCGCGAGGACGACGCCCTTGCCGCCCTCGCCTGCGGTCGAATAGCTGAAATACACGCGCTGGCTGGTCGCGAAGTCGGGGGCGAGGACGACGTCCATCAGGCCGCCCTGCCCAGCCGAATCGACGGTGATCGTCGCGACCGTCTGGCGCGACTTGCCGTCGGCGGAGACGAGCAGCATCTGGCCCTTCTTCTCGGTCACCAGCATGCGCGTGTCGGGCAGGACCGTCATCGCCCAGGGCGACTCGAAATCGGCGACCACCGTCTCCTTGAACGGCTTGCCCCCCGGTGCCGGTTGCGCAGAGCAGGCAGTGGAGGCGAGCAGCGTGGCGGTCAGCAAACCCGTGGCGAACAGCGTTTTGCGAATCATGATCTTCTCCCGGAAATCTCTCCGCCAACGCGGCGTTAGCGATGAAGGTTGCGCCCGCTTGCGGACCAGCGCCACCCCGCGTATAGAGGCACCACTTCTCTACATCGCCAGATGAAGAGGCTGCGGGGCTTGCTCCGCGGCGGCAATCACCTGTGCTTTGGCCCTGTTTGGAATTTCGATGGCGAATATCGCCCTGCTGACCGACCTGATCGAACCCGAGGCTACCGCGCTCGGCCTCAGCCTCGTGCGCGTGCGCATGCAGGGCGGCAAGTCCGATCCGACGCTGCAGGTGATGGCCGAGCGCCCCGACACCCGCCAGCTGGTGATCGAGGATTGCGCCGAACTGTCGCGCCGCATCTCGGACAAGTTCGATGCGCTCGAAGCCGAGGGCAAGGACCCGGTCGGCGAGGACGCGTACCGTCTCGAAGTATCGAGCCCGGGTATCGATCGCCCGCTGACGCGGCTGCAGGACTTTGCCGACTGGGAAGGCCAGGAGGCGCGTATCCGCCTCGTCGAGCCGTTCGAGGACCGCAAGCAGATCTCGGGCAATCTGATGGGCGTCGAGGGGACGAAGATCACCGTCGACGTCAACAAGCACAAGATCATGACGATCGACTTCTCGCAGGTCGCCGACGCCAAGCTCGTCATGACCGACCGACTCATCGCCGCGACCGCGCCGCTTTCGATCGAAGGCGCGGACGAAGTTTTCTATCAAGATACGCCCGCCGATGAGCCTGACGCTCATGAGGCCGACACCGAAGAAGGACAGCATTGATGGCCACGGCAGTCACCGCAAACCGCGCGGAACTGATCGCGATCGCGAATTCGGTCGCGTCGGAGAAGATGATCGACAAGGCGATCGTGATCGAGGCGATGGAGGACGCGATCCAGCGCGCCGCCCGCTCGCGCTACGGCGCCGAGAACGACATCCGCGCCAAGCTCGATCCGAACACCGGCGATCTGCGCTTGTGGCGCGTCGTCGAAGTGGTCGAGGCGGTCGACGATTATTTCAAGCAGGTCGACGTCAAGGGCGCGCAGAAGCTCCAGAAGGACGCGGCGCTGGGCGACTTCATCGTCGATCCTCTGCCCCCGATCGAGTTCGGCCGCATCGCCGCACAGGCCGCCAAGCAGGTCATCTTCCAGAAGGTCCGCGACGCCGAGCGCGAGCGCCAGTTCGAAGAATATAAGGACCGCGCGGGCGAGATCATCACCGGCGTCGTCAAGCGCGTCGAGTTCGGCCATGTCGTCGTCGACCTGGGCCGCGCCGAGGGCGTGATCCGCCGCGACGCGCAGATCCCGCGCGAAGTGGTGCGCGTCAACGATCGCATCCGCTCGCTGATCCTGAACGTCCGCCGCGAGAATCGCGGGCCGCAGATCTTCCTGTCGCGCGCGCATCCCGACTTCATGAAGAAGCTGTTCGCGCAGGAAGTGCCCGAGATCTACGACGGCATTATCGAGATCAAGGCCGCAGCCCGCGATCCGGGTTCGCGCGCGAAGATCGGCGTGATCTCGCATGATTCCAGCATCGATCCGGTCGGCGCCTGCGTCGGCATGAAGGGCTCGCGAGTCCAGGCCGTCGTGCAGGAAATGCAGGGCGAGAAGATCGACATCATCCCCTGGTCGCCCGACATCGCGACCTTCGTCGTCAACGCGTTGCAGCCGGCTTCGGTCAGCCGCGTCGTGATCGACGAGGAAGAAGAGCGTATCGAGGTGGTCGTTCCCGACGACCAGCTGTCGCTGGCGATCGGCCGTCGTGGCCAGAACGTGCGGCTCGCGTCGCAGCTCACCGGCAAGGCGATCGACATCCTCACCGAGGCCGATGCGTCGGAGAAGCGCCAGAAGGACTTCGTCGAGCGTTCGGCGATGTTCGAGAAGGAACTCGATGTCGACGAGACACTCGCCCAGCTGCTGGTCGCCGAAGGGTTCACGAACCTCGAGGAGGTCGCCTATGTCGAGGTCGAGGAGATCGCCGGTATCGAGGGCTTCGACGAGGACCTCGCGGGCGAGTTGCAGAACCGCGCGACCGAGGCGCTTGAGCGTCGCGACGCCGCCAGCCGCGAGGAGCGCACCGCGCTCGGCGTGGACGATGCGCTGGCTGGCATGCCGTATCTGACCGAGGCGATGCTGGTCACGCTCGGCAAGGCGGGCATCAAGACGCTCGACGATCTCGCCGATCTCGCGACCGACGAGCTGGTCGAGAAGAAGCGTGTCGAACCGCGCCGTCGCAACGAGGACGCGCCGAAGCGGCCTGAGCCTAAGGGCGGAATTCTCGCCGAGTACGGCTTGAGCGACGAGCAGGGCAACGAGATCATCATGGCCGCGCGTGCGCACTGGTTCGAGGACGAGGCGCCTGAAGCTTCGGCTGACGAAGTCGAGGCGGACGAGACTCCGGTGGAAGAGGCTTCGGCCGACGACGCTGTGGTTGAGGACGCTGCGGCTGAAGACACGACGGCCGACGAAGCCGTGGCTGAGGACGCTTCGACCGACGACGCTTCGGTTGAAGAAGAGGCGGACAAGACCGACTCGAAGAGCGAGGGCGACAAGGCCTGATGCCCTTCGTCAACATCCGCATCTCGGGGTCCGCCACCAAGGACCAGAAGTCCGGCATCGTCGCCGACGTCACCCAGTCGCTCGTGCAGCGGCTGGGAAAGAACCCGGCTGCGGTGCAGATCGTGATCGAAGAGGTCTCGACCGAGAATTACGGCGCGGGCGGCCAGTTGCTGGTCGACCGCGACGCTCCGAAAACAACTCCGGCGCAGGAGGACGCACATGCGGAACCCTCCCGATGAGACGCTAGGCGCTACCGAAACCCTGCCTTCCTCCCCTCCCGCAAGCGGGAGGGGACCGAGGGGTGGGCGCCCGGCTTCATCAAAACGCGACGCTTCGGCTAAGTCTCACGCTTCCAAGGCTAAAGCTAAGGGCGGCAATGGAGGTGAGCGCGAGCCCACCCCTAGCCCCTCCCGCTTGCGGGAGGGGAATGATGACGCGCCCGTTCGGAAGTGCATTCTCTCGGGCGAGCGTGATGTGCGGCCCCACCTCGTGCGACTCGCATTGTCGCCCGATGGCCAGATCCTTCCCGACGTGCGTGCCAAGGCTCCCGGCCGCGGCGCGTGGATCGGCGTGACTCGAATCGAGCTCGAAGCCGCGATCAAGAAGGGCAAGCTCAAGGGCGCTCTTTCGCGGGCGTTCAAGACCGGCGAGTTCACCATCGATCCCGAGCTTCCAGCCAAGATCGAAGCCGCGCTGGAGCGTAATGCGCTCGACCGGCTCGGGCTCGAATCGCGTTCGGGCACGGTGCTGATCGGCTCCGACCGGATCGAGCAGAACGCACGTCAGGGGAAGCTGAAGACGCTGTATCATGCGTCGGATGCTGCCGAGGATGGCAACCGCAAGCTCGATCAGGCGTGGCGCATCGGCAACGATGTCGAGGGCTCGGGTTTGCGGGGGTTGGCACTCCCTGTGTCGCGCACCATATTGGCGTTGGCGCTGGGACGGGAAAATGTGGTACACATTGGCCTGACAGACCGCGCTGCAGCAAAGCGGGTGAGCGAAGCGCTCGACCGTTGGCTGCATTTTATCGGCTCCGAACCTTCTTCCGTGTCTTGCGAAACGGCCTCGCAGGGCGCATCGGCGTCACAAAATATAGGGGCGTCCGGATCGACCGGACAACGCCCGGCCGTGGACATGACTGAGGAATTTGAGTGAGCGACACGGACAACGAGAAGCCGAAACTTGGCATGCGCGCACCCTTGGGTGTGAAGCGCACGGTCGAGACCGGCCAGGTGAAGCAGAGCTTCAGCCACGGCCGATCAAATACGGTGATCGTGGAAACCAAGCGTGCGCGCGTCCTGCGCCGTCCGGGCGAGCCCGACGTGCAGGTCGCGGACGCCCCGGTTGCCGCGCCCGCCCCGGCTGCGGCGCCCGCCGCTCCGGCACCGCAGGCGCGTGCACCGCAGCCTGCGCCCGCCCCCGTGCGTCAGCAGCAGAGCAATCTGTCGCCGCAGGAGCGCCAGGCCAAGCTGCTCCGCGAGGCCGAAGAGCAGCGCATGAACACGCTGGAAGAAGGGCGTCGTCGCCAGGAGGCCGAGCGGGCCAAGGCGATCGAAGACGAGCGTAACCGCGCCGCCGAGCGTGCACGGGCCGAGGCGGAAGCCAAGGCGCCGAAGCCGGTCGAGGTTGCGCCCGCACCTGCTCCGGCACCTGTCGTCGAAGCGGCTCCCGCTCCAGTCGCGGCACCGACGCCTGCACCGGCGCCGGTCGCGGCTCCCGTTGCTGCGGTGCCTGCCCCGGCGCCGGTTGCCGCACCGAAGCCTGCGCCCGCGCCGGTCGCGGCGGCGCCTGCACCGGCTCCCAGGCCTGCGCCGGCTCCTGTCGCACCGCCGGCACCGCCACCCATCATCGAACTGACCCGCGATCCGGCATTCCCGGCACCGCGCCGGTTCTCGCCGGTGGCGCGCCCAGAGCGTCCTCCGCCGCCGCCAAAGCCTGTCGCGGCTCCCGCTGCCGCAGCGCCGGCAACGACCGGCAACGCCGGCACGACCGCCGCTCGCCCAGGTGCGACCGGTGCGAATGCTCCGGCCGGTGGCGTCCGTCGCGATGCCGTCCCGGCGCGTCCGCAGCAGCGTGACCGCAAGGGCGACGATCGTCGCACCTCGGGCAAGCTCACCGTCAACCGCGCGCTCGGCGATGGCGATGGCGCACGCGCTCGCTCGCTCGCCGCGCTGAAGCGTGCGCGTGAGAAGGAGCGTCGTGGCACCGGTGGTCCGCGCGAGCCGCAGGCCAAGCAGGTCCGCGACGTGGTCGTCCCCGAGGCGATCACGGTGCAGGAACTCGCCAACCGCATGGCCGAGAAGGGTGCCGACCTCGTCAAGGCGCTGTTCAAGATGGGCATGCCCGTCACGATGACGCAGACGATCGACCAGGATACCGCCGAGTTGCTCGTCACCGAGTTCGGCCACAACCTGACGCGCGTCAGCGATGTCGACCAGGATCTGGCCAACGACACGATCGACGATGCCGAGGAGACGCTGCGCCCACGCGCGCCGGTCGTCACGATCATGGGTCACGTCGATCACGGCAAGACGTCGCTGCTCGATGCCCTGCGCGGCACCGACGTGGTGCGCGGCGAAGCGGGTGGCATCACCCAGCATATCGGCGCCTACCAGGTCACGCTGAAGGACAAGTCGAAGATCACCTTCCTCGACACGCCCGGCCATGAGGCGTTCACGCAGATGCGTGCGCGTGGCGCGGACGTCACCGACATCGTCATCCTGGTGGTGGCGGCGGACGACGGCCTGATGCCGCAGACGGTGGAGGCGATCGCCCACACCAAGGCGGCGGGCGTGCCGATGATCGTCGCGATCAACAAGATCGACAAGGAAGGCGCCAATGCCCAGAAGGTGCGCGAGCGCCTGCTGAGCGAAGAGATCGTGGTCGAGGACATGGGCGGCGACGTCCAGGACGTCGAAGTCTCCGCGACCAAGAAGATCGGTCTCGATGCGTTGATCGAGAAGATCCAGCTCCAGGCCGAACTGCTCGAACTGCGCGCCAATCCGGATCGCGCGGCCGAGGGTACAGTGATCGAGGCCAAGCTCGACAAGGGCCGCGGGCCCGTCGCGACGATCCTCGTCAACCGTGGTACGCTGCGGGTCGGCGACATCTTCGTGGTCGGCGGCGAGAGCGGCAAGGTCCGCGCGCTGGTCGACGACAAGGGCAAGCAGATCAAGGAAGCCGGGCCGGCGATGCCGGTCGAGGTCCTCGGTCTGTCGGGCGTGCCGTCGGCGGGCGATCCGTTCCAGGTGGTCGAGAACGAGGCACGGGCCCGCGAAGTCGCGGAATATCGTCGCAGCGTGAAGACCGACAAGCGGACCGCATCGGTTCCTGCCAGCCTCGAGAGCATGTTCTCGGCGCTGAAGGAAAAGCAGGCGATCGAATATCCGCTGGTCGTGAAGGCGGATACGCAGGGCACGGTCGAGGCGATCGTCGGGGCGATCAACAAGATCTCCACCGACCTGATCAAGGCGCGCGTGCTGAGCTCGGGCGTCGGCGGCATCACCGAGTCGGACGTCACCTTGGCGGCGGCTTCGGGGGCACCGATCATCGGCTTCAACGTTCGCCCGAACGCCAAGGCACGTGAAATCGCCGAGCGCCAGAAGGTCGCGTTCAAGTACTATGACGTGATCTACGACCTGATCGACGAGATCCGGGCGGGGATGGCCGGCGAGCTTGGGCCGGAAGCGTTCGAGACGGTCGTCGGTCGTGCCGATATCCGCGAGGTCTTCTCGGCGGGCAAGCACGGCAAGGCGGCGGGTCTGCTCGTCACCGAAGGCAATATCCGCAAGGCGCTCAAGGCGCGCATCACGCGCAACGACGTCATCATCTACCAGGGCGAAATCGCATCGCTGCGTCGCTTCAAGGATGATGTCGCCGAGGTCCGTGCGGGGCTGGAGTGCGGCGTGACGTTCACATCGAACTTCGTCGACATCAAGGCCGGCGACGTCCTCGAGACGTTCGAAGTCGAGATGCGCGAACGCACGCTTTGAGGCCGAGAGCCCTCTCCCCTGCGGGGAGAGGGTTGGGTGAGGGGCAGTACCGCGCGACAGCGTTCGTGGCAGCCCCTCACCCCCACCCTCTCCCCGGAGGGGCGAGGGAGTTAGAAGAATGAAGACCGATACCCCAGAAGCAAAAGCCGTCCGCAGCTTGCGAGTCGGCGAACAGGCGCGTCATGCGCTGTCGGACATCCTCGCGCGCGGCGACGTGCACGATCCGGTGCTCGAAAAGCACCTCGTGACGATCACCGAAGTCCGCATGTCCCCGGACCTCCGCCACGCCACCGTCTTCGTGAAGCCGCTGCTCGGCAAGGACGAGGAGAAAGTGCTGAAGGCGCTGCGGACCAACACCGCCTATCTCCAGCGCGAAGTCGCGAACCGGGTGCAGATGCGGTATGCGGCGAAACTGAAGTTCCTTGCGGACGAGAGCTTCGACGAGGGCACGCACATCGACCAGTTGTTGCGCGATCCACATGTGGCGCGAGACCTGACCGAAGATTGACGGTAAGCCGGGTAAGGCGCAAGCTTGGGCCATGGGTAACGAAGTCACCATTTCATCGAAGGGTCAGGTCGTTATCCCCAAGGACGTGCGCGATGCGTTGAATCTCAAGGCTGGTGCGAAGCTGATGCTGCGCCAAGTCGGACATCACATCGTCCTCGAAGCACCCGAGCCGCCACGCAAAACGATCAGCTACGAGGAATTCCGACGGCGCGTTCCTCGTTATGACGGTCCAACGATCGCCATCGAGGACATGACAATGGACATCGGCACGCTGTTTCGCGATTGGAAAGTCTGAGCGACGTGATTGCCGTCGACACGAATATCGTCGTCCGCCTGATCGTGGCGGACGATGATGCACAAGTTGCGCTCGCCCTGGACCTTGCAAGTCGCGAGCGTCTCTACGTAGGGATGACCGTTCTGCTTGAGACCGAGTGGGTACTGCGCTCCACATATCATTTCGATCGCGCCAGCGTTTGCTCAGCGCTGCTCAACTTTGGTGATTTGCCGTTCGTCCAGTTCGAAGCGGATCAGGATATCCGCTGGGCTCTGGCCCGCTATGCGGAGGCGGGCGAACTGGCCGACTATATCCATATCGCAACGGCGCGGGAGGTCGGACGTTTTGCCACGTTCGAACGCCGACTAAACCGCCGAGCCGGTGACGCCCCGCCTGCCCGCATCGAGACACTGATCTGATGGCCAAGCTGTATTTCTACTACGCCTCGATGAACGCGGGGAAGTCGACGAACCTGTTGCAGGCGGACTTCAACTACCGCGAGCGGGGAATGCGGACGATGCTGTTTACTGCGGCGATCGACGATCGGTTTGCGGCGGGGACGATCACGTCGCGGATCGGGCTGGAGGCGCCGGCGATCGCGTTCGATGCGGGGACGGATATCGGGGCTTGCGTGGTTCGGCAGCACGGCGAGGACGCGATTTCTTGCGTGCTCGTGGACGAGGCGCAGTTTCTGACGTCTGCGCAGGTCGATCAGTTGGCGCATATCTGCGACGTGGTCGGGATACCGGTGCTGGCATACGGGTTGCGGACCGATTTCCAGGGGGCGCTGTTTCCGGGGTCGGCGCGGTTGCTGGCGCTGGCGGACTCGTTGGTGGAGATCAAGTCGGTTTGCGGGTGTGGGCGTAAGGCTACGATGAACCTGCGGGTCGATGGGAGCGGGCAGGCTATCGCAGAGGGACAGCAGACCGAGATCGGCGGGAATGACCGGTATGTCGCGCTGTGTCGGCGGCATTTTTGTGAGGCCTTGGGGTAGCGTCCCCACCCCCGTCATCCTGACGAAGGTCAGGACCCAGGGTAGCTAACACCGTCGCTCGTGGCTCTGGGTCCTGACTTTCGTCAGGATGACGGAGTGGGTGGGGTGTGGTCCCGCCTCGATTAGAAACAATGGAACTTTCGCATGCATGGCTGGATCATTCTCGACAAGCCGCTGGGGCTGGGATCGACGCAGGGCGTGTCGGCGGTGAAGCGTGCCTTGCGCAGCGGCGGGTATGGGAGGTTCAAGGTTGGGCATGGCGGGACGCTCGATCCGCTGGCTACCGGCGTTCTGCCGATCGCCGTCGGGGAGGCGACCAAGCTGGCCGGGCGGATGCTCGATAGCGACAAGATCTATGATTTCACGGTGATGTTTGGGGTTCAGACCGACACGCTGGATGCTGAGGGGGTGAGTGTCGCGACGTCCGATGTGCGGCCGCCTCTGGCGGCGGTGGAGGCGGTGCTCGCGCGGTTTACCGGGCCGATTTCTCAGGTGCCGCCTGCTTACTCCGCGCTGAAGGTGGATGGAAAGCGGGCGTATGATCTGGCGCGGGCCGGGCATGAGGTGGTGCTGGCCAGCCGGGATGTGACGATCCATTCACTTCGATCCTCCCCCGCCAGGGGGAGGTGGCGCGGCGAAGCCGTGACGGAGGGGGCGGTTGGCGAGACGGTTGCCGTCCCCTTTCCTCCCCCTCCGTCAGCCTACGGCTGCCACCTCCCCCTGGCGGGGGAGGAATTGCAGGCCCCCCTGCCCCACGCCCCGCTCGACGAGGTCACCCTCACCGCGCATGTGTCCAAGGGCACCTATATCCGCTCCCTCGCGCGCGACATCGCGATCGCCCTCGGGACCGTCGGCCACGTCACCATGCTGCGGCGTACCAAGGCTGGTCCGTTCGACCTCTCCTCCGCGATATCGCTGGACAAACTGGAGGAACTCTCTAAGGCGTCCGCGCTTGAAGATGTACTTCTGCCCTTGAGGGTGGCGCTGGACGACATCCCGGCTCTCTCCCTCACCCCCGACCAGGCAGGGGCGCTCCGACAGGGGCGTATCTTGGCCGGGATCGCCGCAGACGATGGCCAATACTTCGCCGAACTGGACGCTATCCCGGTCGCGCTGGTCGAGGTCGAGGACGGAGACGTCCGGGTCGTTCGCGGTTTCAATCTGTGATGTCGAGGACATGAATTCATGACGATTACCGCTGAACGCAAGACCGAGCTCGTCAAAGAGCATTCGCGCGCCGAGGGTGACACCGGTTCGCCGGAAGTCCAGGTCGCGATCCTGACCGAGCGCATCAAGAACCTGACCGAGCACTTCAAGGGCCACAAGAAGGACAACCACTCGCGTCGTGGCCTTCTCATGATGGTCAACAAGCGCCGGACGCTGCTGGATTATCTCCGTCACAAGGACGGCCAGCGCTATCTGGATCTGATCGCGAAGCTCGGTCTTCGCAAGTAACCCAAGTAACCAGAGGGGCGGCCGAAAGGTCGCCCCTTTTGGCATTATGGCAAAAAGAATTTAAACTGGCGGCGCGCGCGACAAGCAGCGTACCCCAATTGGGCCCCGGCCTTCGCCGGGGTGGAATTTAGGGAAAGGCAATTCGGCCGATCCCTTTAGGAGCGACAACTCGCTCCACACCGCCGCGGGCCGGCTAAGCCCGCACATAGGCCCCGTTCGCATCTGGCGACCGGAGTGAAGGAAAAAGAATGTTCGATACCAAGACCGTAAGCGCCCAGTGGGGCGGCAAGACGCTGACGCTCGAGACCGGCCGCGTTGCGCGCCAGGCTAACGGCGCAGTCCTCGCCACGCTCGGCGAGACCGTCGTTCTGTGCGCCGTGACGGCTGCACGGACCGTCAAGGAAGGGCAGGATTTCTTCCCGCTCACCGTCCATTACCAGGAGAAGTTCTCCGCGAGCGGCCGCATCCCCGGCGGCTTCTTCAAGCGTGAGCGCGGCGCGACCGAAAAGGAGACGCTGACCAGCCGTCTCATCGATCGCCCGATCCGTCCCCTCTTCCCCGAGGGTTTCTACAACGAGATCAACGTGATCTGCCAGGTTCTGTCGTATGACGGCGAGAACGAGCCGGACGTCCTCGCGATGGTCGCGGCCTCCGCAGCACTGACGATCTCGGGCGTGCCGTTCATGGGCCCGATCGGCGCAGCGCGCGTCGGTTACGTCGATGGCGCGTACATCCTCAACCCGACGCTGGAAGAAGCCAAGGCTGGCGATCTCGACCTCGTCGTCGCCGCTACCGGCCAGGCCGTGATGATGGTCGAATCGGAAGCCAAGGAGCTTTCGGAAGAGATCATGCTCGGCGCCGTGCAGTTCGCCCACAAGGCCTGCCGCGAAGCCGCGAACCTGATCATTGATCTGGCCGAGAAGGCTGCCAAGGATCCTTGGGAAATGGCCGAGCAGGCCGACCTGTCGACCGCCAAGGACAAGCTGAAGAAGCTGATCGGCAAGGACATCGCGGCTGCCTACAAGGTGACCGACAAGTCCAAGCGGTCCGACCTGCTCAATGCTGCTCGTGCGAAGGGCAAGACCGCATTTGCGGACGCGTCGCCGCAGGACCAGATGGCAGCCGGCAAGCTGATGAAGAAGCTGGAGGCGGAGATCGTCCGCGGCGCCATCCTGAAGGACGGCACCCGCATCGACGGCCGCACCACCACGCAGATCCGTCCGATCGAGGCGATGGTCCACTTCCTCCCGCGTACGCACGGCTCGGCGCTGTTCACGCGCGGCGAGACGCAGTCGATCTGCACCACCACGCTCGGTACGCGCGATGCGGAGCAGATGATCGACGGCCTGAACGGGCTTTCGTACGAAAACTTCATGCTGCACTACAACTTCCCGCCATATTCGGTCGGTGAAGTCGGTCGCTTCGGTGCGCCGGGTCGTCGCGAAGTCGGTCACGGCAAGCTCGCTTGGCGCGCGCTGCACCCGGTGCTGCCGTCGAAGGAAGAGTTCCCGTACACGATCCGCGTTCTGTCGGACATCACCGAGAGCAACGGCTCGTCGTCGATGGCGACGGTCTGCGGCGGTTCGCTGTCGATGATGGATGCCGGCGTTCCGCTGAAGCGTCCGGTGTCGGGCATTGCGATGGGCCTGATCCTCGAGGGCAAGAACTTCGCGGTTCTCAGCGACATCCTCGGCGACGAGGATCACCTCGGCGACATGGACTTCAAGGTGGCTGGCACGTCCGAGGGCATCACCACGATGCAGATGGACATCAAGATCGCCGGCATCACCGAGGAGATCATGGGCAAGGCACTGGCGCAGGCCAAGGAAGGCCGCGCGCACATCCTTGGCGAGATGGCCAAGGCGCTCGACCACACCCGTGAGGAACTCAGCGCCCACGCACCGCGCATCGAGAGCTTCCAGATCGACAAGTCGAAGATCCGTGAAGTCATCGGCACCGGCGGCAAGGTGATCCGCGAGATCGTCGCGCAGACCGGCGCCAAGGTCGACATCGACGACGAGGGCGTGATCAAGGTGTCGTCGTCCGACCCCGCGCAGATCGAAGCCGCGATCAAGTGGATCAAGGGCCTCGTCGAGGAAGCCGAAGTCGGCAAGGTCTATGACGGCAAGGTCGTCAACCTCGTCGATTTCGGGGCGTTCGTGAACTTCATGGGTGGCAAGGACGGTCTCGTCCACGTGTCCGAAATCAAGAACGAGCGCGTCGAGAAGGTGTCGGACGCCCTGACCGAAGGCCAGGAGGTCAAGGTCAAGGTTCTCGAGATCGATCCGCGCGGCAAGGTTCGCCTTTCCATGCGCGTCGTCGACCAGACGACCGGCGAAGAGCTGGAGGACACGCGTCCTGCCCGTGAGCCCCGTGAGGGTGGCGATCGCGGTCCGCGCGGTCCGCGTCGTGATGGCGATGGCGGTCGTGACGCAGGCAACGGCGGCGGTGGTCGTGGTCCGCGCGGCGAAGGCGGCGGCGACCGTGGCTCGCGTGGCCCGCGTCGTGACGGCGATGGCGGCCGTGACGCAGGCGGCAACGGCGGTGGCCGTGGTCCGCGGCGTGATGGCGGTGGCCAGGGCGGCGAGCGCGCTCCCCGTGCCGAGCGTTCGGACGGCGACAAGGCGCCCGAGTTCGCACCGGCGTTCCTGACGGGCGATCGCGACTAAGTGTTTGCCGCTAAACGGTAAATGACGGAGGGGCTCGGGAAACCGGGCCCCTTTTTCGTATACCGCTCAGCCTGCCGTGTTATTGCGGAGGAAGATGATTAATATCGGAACGGAGCGCCATGCCGGATGTTCAAACCGCTATGAACACCATGTCCAAGTCCGTTATTCTCGTCGTCGATGACGACGCCCTCGTCCGCGTCCACTCCAACTTCGCGCTGGAGGATGCCGGCTATGAAGTCGTCGAAGCCAGCAATGCGGCCGACGCGCTGGCCAAGCTCAAGGAGCGGCCCGATATCGCCGCCCTGTTCACCGATGTGCGCATGCCGGGGGACCTGGACGGTATCGACCTCGCCAACGCGGTGCACGCGCAACGTCCCGATATCGCGATCCTCGTCACGTCCGGCACCGACAACGGCACGACCGCCGCCCTCCCCGCAGCGGCGCAATTCGTGCAGAAGCCCTATACCGGCGCGCAACTCAGCAGGCTTCTTCAGCCCTGATGGACGTTTGAGGTCAGCCCTGATGGACGTTTGAGGGACGGCCGCGGAATATTCCGCGGGTCCTGCTGACCGGCGGGATATATCATGCGACTTGCCGATCATGGTGATTGAGATCATCGTCCGCCGCCTGAGCATCGACTCGCGGGGGCGACATGATGGCGACGGCGAACATTACGCGCGCGACGCGGCAGGATGACATCGCAAGCGAGCGCCTTTTCTTTCTGATCATGGCGATAGTCATCGCGGTCACCGTGATCTTCGGCTTTACCGTGAACGCCGCGCGGATGCGCTGGATGTTCTTTTCGTTGCCTTGGCATGTCCATCTTCATGCCGGTGTATTCTTATCATGGATCATGCTTTACGTCGTTCAGAATTGGTTGATCGTGCGCGGTTCGATCGCACGCCATCGCCAGTTGGGCATGATTGGCGCGGGTATTGCGGCGGTGATGGTGGTGCTGGGCATCGTGACCACGGTCATGGCGATCGAGCAGCACCGGGTGCCGCCGTTCTTTCCACCGGGCGTCTTTCTCGTGCTCGACGTGCTGGGCGTTATCGGCTTCGGCGTGCTGACGGCCTGGGCGATCGCGCGGCGGCGGCAGGCGGCGTGGCACAAGCGGTTGATGCTGTGCGGGACGATCCTGGTCATGTCGCCGGCGCTGGGGCGGATCCTGCCGATGCCGATGCTGGGCGCGTTCGCACCGCTCGCGGTATTCGCGTCGATGGCGGTGTTCGTCATCGCAGGGATGATCTACGACCTGCGCCTGCGCGGGCGGATACATCCGGCCTATTATTGGGGCGGTGGCGTATTGGTCGTGACGAACGGTCTGGTGGGTCCGCTGGGCTTCAGCCCGCCGGTATTGCGGCTGGTCGAACGTCTGGCCGCATGATCGAGGCCACGTGGCCCAGGCTGCATGATCCGGAAAGTGGGGAGCTTCTGTTGCTCGGTGCTCCCCGTACCGCCGGTTTCCACTTCTGTTGCCCGGTGTGGCCCGAACCGCGCTTTCGTCCGTATAACTTAGGTCGTTAGACCGTCAGTTATGCGGCAATTGCGAGTGCTTCGTTATCGTTGGCACTTGTGTATGGGCCGTTGCGGTGGTCCCATTCCGAGCGAAACATAGCGTCGTTGAACACACGTCGATCCTAGTTCGACCCCGTCATCGTCCCCCTCTTGCGAAGAGGGCGGTGGTGGAGTCGCCGGGTACTGCCCCCGGGTCCGCTGTGTCTATGACACGCCACGGTTTATCGCCATAGCCGCCAAGAGAAGATTCCCCCGACGGCATGCCCGATATAGGCGCGCCGCAACGCGATGAAAAGCCCGGGCTCCGATGCTTTTTTATCGAGAAACGCCAATGTCCTAGCATGCGGCGTGCCAAACCGCCTTCCGCTCGCCACAAAGCGCGTGCATAGCAACCTGCATTATGTTGACGCAGCGCTCCCGCTACGCGCTCCGCGCGATGATCTTCCTAGCCGGTGAACCGGCCAATAGCCCGCCGATCCCGATGACGCGGATCGCCGCCGAGGCGAACGTGCCGCGCAAGTTCCTCGAGCTGATCCTCGCCGATTTGCGCGAGTCCGGCCTGTTGCACAGCCATCGCGGCAAGATGGGCGGATATCGCCTGTCGCGGCCGAGCCATCTGATTTCGCTCGGCGAGGTGATCCGGATCATCGAGGGCCCGCTCGCGCTCGTGCCCTGCGTCAGCCGCACCGCGTACCGCCCCTGCCCTGACTGCAAGAGCGAGGCCGACTGCGCGATCCGCTATGCGATGATGCGGGTGCGGGACGAGACTGCGCGGATTCTGGATGGGACGAGTTTGGCGGACGCGAACGCCGAGGATCTGGTCGCGGCGTAACTCTTTTCCTTCTCCCCTGCGGGGAGAAGGTGGCGCGGCAGCGTCGGATGAGGGGGCGTTGGGATGCAACGTCCCTAGCCTCAAGCCCCTCACCCTTCCGTCGCCTGACGGCTCCTCCCTCCCTCTCCCCTGAGGGGAGAGGGACAGGGCGATCACCCTCGCGCCTTCAGCTCATCGCGGATTTCGCGGAGCAGGGCGATCTCGACCGGTTCGGGGGCTGGGGCGACGGGCGTCGCCTCTTCCTCGCGCTTCAACCTTGCCGTTTCCCGCTCGATCAGCGCCGCGGTACGGTTGACCACGCGGAGGATCATGAAGATGATGCCGGCGACGATGACGAAATTGACGAGCTGCGTCGCGAATTCACCATAGCCGAGCAGCGGCACTCCCGCCTTCTTGAGCGCGGCGTAATCGGTCAGCGAGCCGACATAACCCGCGGGAACCGGCCCCATCCGCCAGAAATAGCTGGAGAAATCGAGTCCGCCGAAGATCTTGCCGATCACCGGCATCAGCACGTCGTCGGTGAGCGAGGTGACGATCTTGCCGAACGCCGCCCCGATGATCACCGCGATAGCGAGATCGAGCACGTTGCCGCGCATGATGAACGCCTTGAATTCCTTGAGCATCAACGCTCCTTTCCCTGTTCGGGCCAAGGCTAGCCACCGATTTCGGTTTCGCCAACCCTGCGGACTGTCCTATGAGGGTGACACAGGTATTCAGGAGAGCCCCGATGTCACGCACCCCAATCGTCCGCGGTACCGCCGCGATCCTGCTCGCATCGGCACTGGCCGGGTGCGGGATCAACAGCGTGCCGACCGCCGAGGAAAACGCCAAGGCGCGCTGGGCCGACGTCCAGAACAACTATCAGCGCCGCGCCGACCTGATCCCCAACCTCGTCGCGACCGTGAAGGCGGCGGGCGCTCAGGAGAAGGATATCCTCGTCGAGGTGACGCAGGCGCGCTCGGCCGCGAACTCGGTCCAGGTTTCGGCCGCCGATCTGTCCGATCCGGCGAAGATGGAGCAGTATCAGCGCGTCCAGGGTGCCGTCGGCGTGTCGCTCCAGCGCTTGCAGGAAGCGTATCCCGAGCTGAAGAGCCAGGGCAATTACACCACGTTGATGAGCCAGCTGGAGGGTACCGAGAACCGCATCACGATCGCGCGGCGCGACTATAACGGCGCGGTGCAGGCGTATAACACCAAGATCCGCACCTTCCCCGACGCGGTCGGCGCGAAGATCTTCTATGGTGCCAAGCCGATGGTGCCGTTCGCGGCGACCACGCCGGGTGCCGAGACCGCACCGGCGGTGAACTTCGGCAACGCGAGCTGATCGGGGCGCTATGCTCCGCCACCTCCTGACGCTGGCGTTCGCGGTGCTGCTGGGAAGCGCCACCGTCAGTTCCGCCGCGACCGCGCAGACGCTTCCCAAGTTCACCGGCTTCGTCGTCGATGCGGCGAACGTGATCCCGCCCGATCAGGAAGCGGCGCTGACCAAGCGGCTCGACGACCTGCAAAAGGCGACGGGCAACCAGCTGGTCGTCGCGACCGTGCCCGATCTCGACGGCTATCCGATCGAGGATTACGGCAATCGGCTGATCCGAAGCTGGGGCGTCGGGCTGACGGACGCGAACAACGGCGCGATCCTGCTGGTGGCGCCGAACGATCGGAAGGTGCGGATCGAGGTCGGCTATGGCTTGGAGCCGGTGCTGACCGATGCGTTCTCCAGCGTGGTGATCAACCAGCAGATCCTGCCGCGCTTCAAGGCGGGCGACATCCCCGGCGGGATCGTCGCGGGGACGAATGCGGTGGCGGACCAGCTCGCGCTGCCCGATGCGGAGGCGCGCGCGAAGGTGACCGCAGCGGCGGCGGAGTATGACAAGACGCATCGCCGCGCCAATTCGGGGGGCGGCGGCGTGCCGATCGGGCTGATCTTCTTTGGGATCGTGCTGGCGGCGATCGTCATCCCGATGATCTCCCGGCGTGCGGGCGGCAAGCATTATGTCGATGGCGGGAGCCGCGGCGGTGGCAGCGGTGCCTTGCCGATCGTATTGTGGAGCATCGCCGATGCGATGACTCGTGGTGGCGGTGGCGGCGGCTGGGGCGGCGGCGGTGGCGGCGATAGCGGCGGCGGCTGGGGCGGCGGTGGTTTCGGTGGCGGCGGCGGTGGATCCGGCGGCGGCGGCGGCGCATCGGGGAGTTGGTGACATGCGGTTGAGCGAAACCGATCATAACCGCGTCACGGCGGCGGTTACAGAGGCGGAGACCGCGACGACCGGCGAGATCGTCACGATCGTCGCGCGGCAGTCGGACGCGTATCACGACGTGTCGCTGCACTGGGCGGTGCTGGCGATGCTGCTGACATTGGCACTGCTCGCGTTCCACCCGGTCGCGGCGGACCATATCTACGCGTTGATCGATCCTTGGCAATCGCCGCCGCAGGGCGCGCTGTTCGTCATCGCGCTGGTGCTGGTGACGTTGGTGTTCCTTGGCGTGCGGCTGGTGCTGGCGGCGACGGCGGTGCGGGTGGCGCTGACGCCCGGCGCGACCAAGGCGCGGCGCGTGCGGCGGCGGGCTTTGCTTCTGTTCCGCGCAGGCGCCGAGAAGCGCACCAAGGGCTCGACCGGGGTGCTTCTGTATCTGTCGCTGGCCGAGCATCGTGCCGAGATCATCGCCGACGACGCGATCCACTCGCGCGTGCCGAACGAGACGTGGGGCGCGGCGATGGCGGCGGTGCTGGCCGGCGTCCGCGACGATCGCCCGGGCGACGGCATGGCCGATGCGGTCGCGCAGATCGGCGCCGTTCTGGCGGAGCATTTCCCGCGGACGGGCGCTGCGGTGAACGAACTTCCCGACAGGCTGATCGAGCTATGAGTGAGACCGTATGGGCGGGCAAATTCCTGACCGTGCAGACCGAGGGCACGTGGGAATTCGCCGCGCGCCAGGGTGAGATCGCGGCGGCGGTGATCGTCGCGATCGACGACGGCGACGTGATTCTGGTGGAGCAGTTCCGCGTGCCGCTGGGCCGCGCGTGCCTGGAGTTGCCGGCCGGGTTGGTCGGTGACGAGACCGCGGGCGAGAGCGTCGCGGTGGCGGCCGGGCGCGAGCTGGAGGAGGAGACCGGCTATCGCGCGGACGCGATCGAGGATTTGGGGGTGTTCTATTCGTCGCCGGGGATGACGTCGGAATGCTTCACGCTGGTGCGCGCGACCGGGCTGACCAAGGTCGGCGATGGCGGCGGGGATGGTGATGAGAATATCACCGTGCACCGGGTGCCGCTGGCGGACGTGCCGGCGTTCGTGGCGGAGAAGCGCGCGGCTGGGGTGGCGATCGATACGAAGATGCTGCTGATCTTGGCGGGGTCGATTCTTTAGCGGCGGGTGCCGCGCGCGCCCCTTGCCCTCACCTTTCCCACGGCGAAGTCGCCGCGGGCCCCTTCCCTCTCCCCGTTGGGAGAGGGTGAGACGCCGGTGGCGGCGGATGACACTGACATCAGCGGTCGGTGGCGCTATCGCTAAACCGTACGAGACTTGTTTCCCCGCGAAGGCGGGGACCCAGACTGGGCTCCCGCCTTCGCGGGAGAACAAGGAAGCGAGTGCTAGCGGACGCCCAGAGCGCCCACCCCCTTCAGCTTACTTGAAATTATCCGCGTAGCTCTGCAGCTTCAGCGTCTTCTGCGGCGCCGGGACGACGGTGTAGCCGAAGCCTTCCCGCTCGCAGTGTGCGATCGCCGCTTCGGCGGTCGGGAACAGCAGGCGCACCTGATCGCGGGTGTCGCCGCTGCCGGCCCAGCCGGTGAGCGGGTCGGGGCGCTTGGGCTCCGAGGGTTCGAATTCGAGCTGCCAGGCGTCGGTCCGGTGCTTGCCGGACTGCATGGCGTTCTTGGGGCGCTGGAAGATACGGGCGGTTGGCATGGATGCTCCCTTATCGCGAACCGGCGGCCCTTGCATCCGCCTTTTTCGTGCGCAGCGTGGCGGATGCCGCGGCGGGGTCGTCGGGCCAGGGGTGCTTCGGGTAGCGGCCGCGCATTTCCTTGGCCACCGCGGTCCAGCTGCCCGCCCAGAAACCGGGGAGGTCCCGGGTCGTCTGGATCGGCCGGCCGGCGGGGGATGTGAGGCTGAGGACCAGCGGCACGCGCGCCTCGCCGATCGTCGGGTGGACGGCGAGGCCGAACAGGGCCTGGACGCGGAGTTCGACTCGGGGGCCGCCTTCCGCGGCATAGTCGATCGCGTGGGTGCTGCCGGCGGGGCTCATAAAATCGGGTGGCGCGAGCCGGTTGATGGTCTGCACCGCGTCCCAGCCGAGCAGGTTGCGCAGCGCTTCGGCGAGGGCGCCGGGGGCGATCGCGTCGAGTCGGCGTTTGCCGGTGAGGAGGGGCGCGAGCCATTCGTCGGCGCGGGTGAGCAGGGTCGCGTCGTCGAGCGGGACGCCGGCATAGGCGGCGCGGTCGCGTAGGGCTTGGGCGCCGTCGCTCCATGGCAGTAACGCGAGGCCGTGTTCGCGGACGCCTTCGATGAGCGCGGCGAGGATGGCTTCGGGGTCGGCGCCGCTGTCAGGCCCGCTGGAGAGGCGGATTGCGCCGAGGCGGCGTTCGCGGAGGGCTTGGATGCCGCCGGTTGTGGGGTCGAACGTCACGGTGCGGCGGGATTCGATGCGGCCTGCGAAGAGGGTTTCGACGGTAACTTGGTCGATCGCTGCCGCGGAGAGGATGCGCGCGCCTACGGCCGAGCCTTGTGTGTCGGCGACGGCGAGCCATTCGGAGCGGGCGAGCGGCGAGGTCGGGTCGAGCTTGAACCCGCGGCCGCCGACCGAGGCCCAGGTTTCTCCGGATGGATCGCGACGGCGTGCGACGCGGTCGGGGAAGCCAAGCGCGACGCAAACTTCTGCTCCCCCTCCCGCAAGCGGGAGGGGGTTGGGGGGTGGGCTCGCGCCATCCGCGTTGCGCGACATCGAGGCCGGGCGGCCCCCCCCCCCCCCCCCCCCCCCCCCGGGCGGGGGGGGCGCGGTG
>Ga0308009_10000030_pt1 | contig 147518 bp, 124 predicted proteins | sample Neamet127_FD_203134 | JGI IMG/M metagenome (GOLD analysis project Ga0308009, IMG submission 203134) | Marine microbial communities from water near the shore, Antarctic Ocean - #127 | ecosystem: Environmental > Aquatic > Marine > Unclassified | place: Southern Ocean | collected 2014-07-24 | reverse complement strand
AGTCGCCATGATGAAGTTCCTCTCGTTGAAGGAACTCCATCGTCTGCCGCCGCTGCCGCAGGGCAAAACCTCAGCGCAAGCGCGCTACCTCACCGCCACCACCACTGCCGCGCAGCGGCTTCGTGCATTGGGTCTCTGCTGCCGGGAAGCTGCCAGACACGAGCCGACCAGAGTCTGTCGTTCAGCGCCACCCCGGTGAACGGCAGATTGCGGCGAAAGCTGCCGTTCGGGCTGATCGAAACGGACGGTCCGCAACGCGCCTCCTTCTCGGTCGTCCTTCCGGCTGACGCGCTACTCAATAAGCGGCCTTTCGTTCAAGCATCATTGAGAAGCTAGAAGGCGGGAAGCGGTCCGTGGAAAGGGATACGGTCGCACAACGCGTAGCGGACACAATGGATCGTTCGGCGCTGTCGCCTTCGAATGCTGAGGATATGGGGCCTTCGGGGCCAACCTACCTGCGCGGGGCATGCAGACATGGCCTCGAACGCATCGCGGTCGTTTGGCCAGCGCGAATGAATGACGCGACGTTCGCGGTGTCTCATAGCCTTGCGGTGTCATAGGAACGATCGGAAGAGCCCCCATCTACCGCGTCATGACCAATAGCATTCTTCATCTCGGGCTGATGGAAGACGGGGAGATCGAGCTCGATCTGGCCGCCCTGGAACTCGCAGCGCTCGATCATCCCGGTATCGATCTCGACGAATATATCGACGAGCTCACGGACATAGAAATAGCCCTACGCGCTGCTGATGGCGACGCAGTGAGTAGCGCTGCTCAGGCCCAGACCCTGAGCAGCGTGATGGTAGAAGAGTTCGGATTCTCCGGCGACCGCACGCACTACGACGATCCCCAGAATGCGGACTTGATCGCTGTCGTCGATCGACGACTGGGTCTGCCGATTAGTCTCTCGATTATTTATGTGGCGATGGCACGCCGCCTTGGGTGGTCGGCGATACCGCTCAATACTCCGGGCCACGTCCTGGTCCGCCTTGGCGATGCATCGGATGCGCTGATCATCGATCCCTTTAACGATGGCCGCATCGTTGCCCCTGAACAGGTGGAAGCCTTGTTGGAGCAGATGACCGGCCAGGCACGGTTTTCCGACGGGATGCTTCCCCTGTCGAACCGATCGGCACTCGTTCGACTCCTGCTCAACCAGGCGACCCGTGCTGAGCAGGCTGGCGACCCCGCGCGCGCATTGGTCCTGTACGACCGCATGACGATCGTGGCGCCCCCGCACGCCCATGGTTGGTGGGAGCGGGCCAGACTTCAGCTAGTCGCAGGAGATGTGGCCAGCGCCCGCAGCAGCCTCAGCGCGATGCTGGAAATCACCCGAGACGATAATCTGCGCCTGCAGGTCTCGGCAGCGCTCGATGCCCTTCCCCGGCCAACGCCGTCTTGAACGTCGCGGTAGAATGCCTCTTGCCGTGATGGCTTATTCGACGCGCGTCCATCTCCGCTCAGGCCACGCCCGGGATTGAACGATGTCTCCGAACCGCCAGAACCGGGTTTCCCGCGCATGGGGACCAGCACGAACGAGCGTCCAGCACTCGCCGGTCGGCAGCTCGACGATGCGGTGAATGTGAGCGGCATCGACATGGTAGATCTCGCCGGGGATGCGGTGAACCAGTTCGCTGTGCCAACCGCCGTTTGGATCCAGGTGGAACACCTCTTCGACATAGTCACCGTCGAGGATATCGGTGTCGAAACTCCAGGGATGATCATGCGGCGTCGCATGCGGCTCTTCCATCTTGAACCGGTGCAGCGCGCGTCCGTCATCCAGATGGTATTTGGTAAACGCCCGCGACAGGCGCTCCACGCTGACGATCCGCGTGCCGTCGGGAAACCGCCCCCTGCCAGGTCAACGGTTGCGCGCCTTATCGGGGGCATGGGGCGCGGGCTTGCTGTCCTGAGCGCGACCACCGACGCCCGCGTCGAGCGTCCCACCGGTCCTGATAGTATCCGCGTACGCTGCCGCGCGACTTCCCCTTGTGCGTAACGCTGCGCGCGCTGTCGCCGCGTTCCCGCGCTAGCTGTATCACCGCGTCGACGAACATCTCTGCGGGGGCGAGGCGCGGATCGGCAAGATTGTTCTCAGGCGCGTCCTTCAGGAACAGGGTGGCAAGCCGCTCTTGTCCGGGGGAATGGCCCTGCGGCAGGATTCGTCGTTCGAGCGAGCGTACCGCGCGCTGCAGTTGCGAGGGCTGCTGAGCGTTGATCTGTACGACAAGCGCGGCGCTGATCTGGCGGACACGCTCGAGTGGCGTCTGCTGGGGACCGATGACCGCGTCGACCTGCCGTATCCAATCCCATTAGAAGCGCGGTACCGGCTCCCGGTCTCGGCTAACCGAAGGCCAGCAGGCGATTAAGCTGCGTCGTTCAAGAGCTGCCCGTTCTCAGCACCCACCCGTTACGAATACAAACTCAAGTATCAGCCGTTTACGCCGCTACTTTAATTGTCGCCCGAGCACGCGCTGCTGCCCGAAGCCGATCAAGTTCATCCGACCATGCTTGCATCATTCTAACTCGTTCGTCCCAATACTCGCCTCGGGCATATATACGTCGCACGGCATTCGTATCGACGTGGGCAAGCTGCCGCTCGACCGCGTCTGGCGTCCAGTTGCGGGATTCGTTTAGCAGCGTGCTCGCCATTGCGCGGAACCCATGCGTCGTCATCCGCCCTCCGCCATAGCCGAGCCGTTGGAGTGCGAGGTTCAGGGTGTTTTCGCACATGGGGCGATCGCGTTTCCCTTGGCAAGGAAACAGATACCGATGCTTGCCGCTCAAGGGCCGAATGTCGTCGATGATCGTAAGGGCCTGCCTCGATAGCGGTACATGGTGCGGGCGCCGCATCTTCATCTTTTCCGCCGGGATTGCCCACACCCCTTCGTCGAAATTGAATTCGGACCATTCCGCTTGGCGCAGTTCGCCCGGACGTACGAACAAGTGCGGAGCCAAACGCAGGGCGACGTGTGTGACACGGTAGCCGTCGAACCCGTCAATTGCGCACATCAACTCCCCGACTTCTGCCGGCTTTGTCAGTGCGGCGAGGTGCTTGACCTTTGGCGTGATCAGCGCGCCCCGCAGATCGGCACACACGTCACGTTCCGCTCGGGCGGTTGCCACCGCATAGCGGAACACTTGGCTGCAGGTGCCCCGCAGGCGACGTGCCGTTTCATAATGGCCTTTGAGCTCGATACCGCGGAGTACCTCGTACACCTCATGGGCCGATATTCGGTTGATGGGGCGGGCTCCGAGCTTGGGTAGAGCGAAGTCAAGGAGCCAACGCTGCTTTTGTAACGTGATTACCGCACGCCCCTCGCGTTCGCACTTGCTGTACCATTCGTCCGCGAGCACCTTGAACGTGACTTGCTCGGCAAGCTTGACGGCCAGCTCCTCTTCTCTGGCGACGGAAACGGGATTCTTACCCTCGGCGAGAATTTTCCTGACGGCATCGCGCTTGGTTCTCGCGTCGGAGAGGGTGACATCCGGATACACCCCCAAAGCCATCGTCTGCTGCTTCCCGCCCCACCGATAGGCTAGGCGCCAGTATCGCTGCCCGGACGGCTGAACGAGCATGAAGAGGCCGCCTGAATCGCTGACCTTGTATGGTCGCTCCCTGCCTTTGGTGGAGCGAACTTCCAGTGCGGTGAGAGCCATGTTAGTATCTCCCATTGTTAGTACCCAGAAGTACCAACAAATGTGCCAACATCGGATCGGGATGTAGTGACACGTCGCGGGCCTTCCGGAGCCAGTTTATGGCAGAAAACCGCGGTTTCTTCAATCTTTGGGGGATCATCTGGGGCCCCCTGAGCAGGGGGCCCTGGTGCCCGGAAGAGGACTCGAACCTCCACGACCTTGCGATCGCCAGCACCTGAAGCTGGTGCGTCTACCAATTCCGCCATCCGGGCACGGGGTAGGAGGGCGCCTCTAGTGGAGGGTCGCGATGCTTGTCAACACGCCTCTTGCTGGGGCAAGGGGTTATTCGCGAATGGGCAGGCAAAACAAAGTGGACGGACGGCGATGAACGACAAACTGGTGACGCTGATCGGGGGCGGCGGTTTCGTCGGCCGCTATGTCGCACAGGCGCTGCTGGCGACGGGCGCCCGCGTCCGCATCGCGCAGCGCGATCCGCGGCAGGCGTTCTTCCTGAAACCGCTCGGCGGGCTCGGCCAGACGCAGTTCGTCGGTGCCGACGTCACCAAGCCCGAGACGATCGCGCATGCGATCCACGGCTCGGATGTAGTGGTAAATCTGGTTGGCGTGCTCGCGGGCGATTTCCAGCGGATTCAGGCGCTGGGTGCGCAGACGGTCGCAAAGGCTGCGGCCGAGGCCGGTGTCGGTGCGCTGGTGCATGTCTCGGCGATCGGGGCGGATCCGGAGTCCGCGTCGGCGTACGGCAAGTCGAAGGGGCAGGGCGAGGCGGCCGTGCTTGCGGCGTTCCCGACCGCGACGATCCTGCGGCCGTCGATCGTGTTCGGCCAGGAAGACCAGTTCGTGAACCGCTTTGCCGGGATGATCGCCAAGGCGCCTGTGGTGCCGGTGCTGCGCGCGGGGGCGAAGTTCCAGCCGGTGTTCGTCGGTAACGTGGCGGATGCGATCGTCGCGGCGGCGTCGGCGCCCGAAACGTTCGGCGGGCAGACGCTGGAACTCGGCGGGCCCGACATCATCACGATGGGCAATCTGATCCGCTGGATCGCCAAGACGATCGGCCGCAATCCCTCGATCGTCGAACTGCCGGACTTTGCCGGCGCGATGATCGCCAAGGCTGGTTTCCTGCCGGGCGCGCCGATCACCAAGGACCAGTGGACCATGCTGCAGAGCGACAATATCGTCACCGGCACCAATGGCCTTGCGGCGTTCGGAATCGAGGCGACACCGTTGTCGACGGTCGCGCCCGGCTGGCTGGTGCGCTTTCGCAAGGCTGGACGGTTCGGTCGGCGCGCCGAAACGCGGGCAGAAGTCCACACAAGCTGATGCTGCACGTGCTAAGCCTGCCCTGAAACCCGCGACGCCGGAGCGCCTGCTTGACCGAACTTCTTACCGTCATCCTCCTCGGCATCGTCGAGGGGATCACCGAATTCCTGCCCGTCTCGTCGACCGGGCACCTGATCCTTGCCACGCGGCTGCTGGGTTATGACGCGGGGCGCTGGGAGGTGTTCAACGTCGTGATCCAGCTCGGCGCGATCCTGGCGATCGTCGTGCTGTACTGGCGGACGTTCTGGGCGGTCGGGATGGGGCTGATCCGCGGCGAGCCCAAGTCTTGGTTGTTCCTGCGCAACCTGGTCGTGGCGTTCATTCCGGCCGCGGTGATCGGCCTCGCGCTGCACAAATATATCGAGGCGTTGCTCGGCAATGCCGAGGTCGTCGCGATCGCGCTGGTCGTGGGCGGCTTCGCGATCCTCGCGGTCGAGCGGTTCGCGCCGCGCAGCGACGTCAGCGGCGTCGCCGATCTGCCGCTGAAGACGGTGATAGGCATCGGCTTCCTCCAGTGCCTCGCGATGATCCCGGGCGTCAGCCGGTCGGGCGCGACGATCCTCGGTGCGCTGGCGCTGGGTGTCGAGCGACGCACCGCGGCGGAGTTCAGCTTCTTCCTCGCGATCCCGACGATGCTCGGTGCGAGCGCGCTCGAACTGCTCAAGAACCGCGAGGTGATCGCGAGCGGCGGCGGCGTCGGCCTGGGCGCGATCGCGATCGGCGCGGTCGTCTCGTTCGTCGTCGCGCTGCTGGTCGTCAAATGGTTCGTCGGCATCGTCACCAAGCACGGCTTCGTGCCGTTCGCCTGGTACCGGATCGCCGCCGGCTCCGCCGCTCTGGTCTGGCTGCTGAGCAAATAAGTCCGTCACGGGACCAATTCACGTAGTTGCGAACGGTTATCAGCGGTAAGGCGTCGAAAGATTGCTTTTATAGGGCAGTAATCATGCCATATATGCTGTTTTAGTCGTGACAAGCCTCCCGCAGCGCAATAACGCGGCTGTCGGAGGCATGTATGGCGAACGATTCGATGCTAAAGTTTGTCGGCACGGAGCAATCCTACCCGGCAAAGCGCACCGCGGACGAGCGGCAGGAGGATTTCCGCGAGATCGCGCAGCGATACGCGGTCGCCCCCGCCGAGGAGCAGGCCGGACGCTGTTCGCAATGTGGCGTGCCCTATTGCTCGGTCCATTGCCCGCTGCACAACCATATCCCCGACTGGCTGCGGCTGACCGCGGAAGGACGCCTGCGCGAGGCGTATGAACTGAGCAACGCGACCTCGACCATGCCCGAGATCTGCGGGCGCATCTGCCCGCAGGACCGGCTGTGCGAAGGCAATTGCGTCATCGAATTCACGGGCCACGGCGCGGTCACGATCGGATCGGTCGAGAAGTTCATCACCGACACCGCGTGGGAGAATGGCTGGGTCGAGCCGCTCGTCCCCGGCAGATCGCGCGGCCAGTCGGTCGGCGTGATCGGCGCGGGCCCGGCAGGCCTGACCGCGGCGGAATATCTGCGCGGGCATGGCTATGACGTGCATGTCTATGATCGCTACGACCGCGCGGGCGGGCTGCTGACCTACGGCATCCCCGGCTTCAAGCTGGAAAAGCCGATCGTCATGCGCCGCGTCGAGCGGTTGAAGGCGGCGGGCATCGTCTTCCACGAAGGCTTCGCGGTCGGTCACGATGCGAGCCTCGACGATCTACGCCAGCGCCACGATGCGGTGCTTATCGCGACCGGCGTCTACAAGGCGCGCGCTATGGACCTGCCCGGTGGCGGATCGAACGGCGTGGTCGCGGCACTCGACTTCCTCGTTGCGTCGAACCGCAAGGGCTTCGGCGATGCCGTCCCCGCGTTCGACGACGGGAGTCTCAACGCCGAGGGCAAGGACGTCGTCGTGATCGGCGGCGGCGACACCGCGATGGACTGTGTCCGGACCGCGATCCGGCAGGGCGCCAAATCGGTGAAGTGCCTCTACCGCCGCGACCGCGCCAACATGCCGGGATCGCAGCGCGAAGTGACCAACGCCGAGGAAGAGGGCGTCGAGTTCGTCTGGCTGTCGGGCCCGCAGAGCTTCGACGGCGGCGAGCGCGTATCGAGCGTCAAGGTGCGGAAAATGCGTCTGGGAGCGCCCGATGCGAGCGGCCGCCGCGCGCCCGAACCCGATCCGGCGGGCGATTATACGGTCGACGCCGATTTGGTCATCAAGGCGCTCGGATTCGATGCCGAGGATCTGCCGACCTTGTTCGCGACGCCGGAGCTCGGCGTGAGCCGCTGGGGTACCGTGCTGGTCGACGGCAAGACGCTGATGACGAGCCTCGACGGCGTGTTCGCGGCGGGCGACATCGTCCGCGGCGCCAGCCTAGTCGTCTGGGCGATCCGCGATGGCCGCGATGTGGCGGCGACGATGCACAAATGGCTGAAGACCAAGGCTGCGAACGCGAAGGTGGCGGCATGAGCAACGAACAGGGTTCTCCGATGAACGACCAGCGCGCCCGTCTCGCCGAGCACGGCATGTACCGCCCCGAGTTCGAGGGTGATGCGTGCGGCGTCGGGCTCGTCGCCGCGACCGATGGCCGGGCGTCGCGGCGCGTGGTGCAGTCCGCGGTCGATGCGCTGAAGGCGGTGTGGCACCGCGGCGCGGTGGATGCGGACGGCAAGACCGGCGACGGCGCGGGGCTGCATATCGACCTGCCGCTGCGGTTCTTCGACGATGCGGTCGCGGCGTCGGGGCACAAGGTGCGGCCGAACCGGCTCGCGGTCGGCATGATCTTCCTGCCGCGCACCGATCTCAGCGCGCAGGAGGACTGCCGGACGATCGTCGAGAGCGCGATCATCGAGGCGGGCTATACCATCTATGGCTGGCGCCAGGTGCCGGTCGACGTGTCGGTGATCGGCCAGAAGGCGCAGGCGACGCGCCCCGAGATCGAGCAGATCATGATCGCCGGGCCGTTGCCCGACGAACAGGACGCCGCCGAGTTCGAGAAGACGCTGTACCTCGTCCGCCGCAGGATCGAGAAGCGCGTGATCGCGGCGCAGATCCAGGGCTTCTACATCTGTTCGCTGTCGTGCCGCTCGATCATCTACAAGGGGCTGTTCCTCGCGGAATCGCTGTCGGTGTTCTATCCCGATTTGTGCGACCAGCGCTTCGAATCGCGCGTCGCGATCTTCCACCAGCGCTATTCGACCAACACCTTCCCGCAATGGTGGCTGGCGCAACCGTTCCGCTGCCTTGCGCATAACGGCGAGATCAACACGATCCGCGGCAACAAGAACTGGATGCTCAGCCACGAGATCCGCATGGCGAGCCTCGCGTTCGGCGACAATTCTGAGGACATCAAGCCGGTGATCCCCGCCGGTGCTTCCGACACTGCGGCGCTGGACGCGGTGTTCGAGGCGATCTGTCGCTCGGGCCGCGATGCGCCGACCGCCAAGCTGATGCTGGTGCCCGAGGCCGCGAGCCCGGACATGCCGCCGGAGCATACCGCGATGTACCAGTATCTCGCCTCCGTGATGGAGCCGTGGGACGGCCCCGCCGCGCTGGCGATGACCGATGGGCGCTGGGCGGTGGCGGGCATGGACCGCAACGCGCTCAGGCCGCTGCGCTATACGCTGACGTCCGACGGTTTGCTGATCGTCGGGTCGGAGAGCGGGATGGTCGTGGTGCCCGAGTCCACCATCATCGCCAAGGGGCGGCTGGGGCCGGGCGAGATGATCGCGGTCGATCTCGACGAGGGGCGCCTGCTGCAGGATCGCGCGGTGAAGGATCGCATCTCGGGCGAGGCGGATTATGCCGGGATGATCGGCGAATTCCACACGCTCGCCGACCTGCCCTCGGTAGAGGATGCGGTCGTGCGCTATGACCGGGCCGAGCTGGCGCGGCGTCAGGTCGCCGCCGGGCAGACGATGGAGGACATGGAGCTGATCCTGTCGCCGATGGTCGAATCCGCCAAGGAAGCGATCGGATCGATGGGCGACGACACGCCGCTGGCCGTCATCTCCGACAAGCCGCGCCTGATCAGCCAGTTCTTCCGCCAGAATTTTTCGCAGGTGACCAACCCGCCGATCGATCCGTTGCGCGAACGGCACGTGATGTCGCTGAAGACGCGGTTCGGCAATCTGGCCAACATCCTCGACGTGCGCGACCAGCGCGAGCGCGTGCTGGTGCTCGATTCGCCGGTGCTGACGGGCGAGCATTGGTCGCGGTTGAAGGCGCATTTCGGTAACGCGGTCGCCGAGATCGACTGCACGTTCGAGGTCGGCGGGGGCCCTGAGAAGCTGCGCGCGGCGATCCAGCGGATCCGCAACGAGGCCGAGCAGGCGGTGCGGCAGGGCAAGAGCGAGATCTTCCTGACCGACGAGGCGATTTCCGAGGACCGCGTCGGCATCGCCGGGGTGCTCGCGGTGGCGGCGGTGCATACGCATCTCGTGCGGCGGGGGTTGCGCTCCTATGCGTCGATCAACGTCCGCACCGCCGAATGCCTCGACACGCATTATTATGCGGTGCTGATCGGGGTCGGTGCGACGACTGTGAACGCCTATCTGGCCGAGGCGGCGATCGTCGACCGCCAATCGCGCGGGCTGTTCGGCGATCTGGATCTTGCCGAATGCCTGCGCCGTCACCGCGTCGCGGTGGAGGAGGGTCTGCTCAAGATCATGTCGAAGATGGGCATCGCGGTGATCTCGTCCTATCGCGGCGGCTATAATTTCGAGGCGGTCGGGCTGTCGCGCAGCCTCGTCAACGACCTGTTTCCGGGGATGCCCGCGAAGATCAGCGGCGAGGGCTATGCGTCTTTGCACGTCAACGCGACCGACCGGCACGAGGCGGCGTTCGACCCGGCGGTGGCGACGTTGCCGATCGGTGGCTTCTATCGGCAGCGGCATAGCGGCGAGGTGCATGCCTATTCGGCGCAGCTGATGCATCTGCTCCAGACCGCGGTGTCGACCGACAGTTATACGAGCTATCTGCAATTCTCGCGCGGCGTGTCCGACCTGCCGCCGGTGTATTTGCGCGATCTGCTCCAGTTCAACTTCCCCGCGGAGGGCGTGCCGGTCGACCAGGTCGAGGCGATCACCGAGATCCGCAAGCGCTTCGTGACGCCGGGCATGTCGCTCGGCGCGCTCTCCCCCGAGGCGCACGAGACGCTGGCGATCGCGATGAACCGGATCGGCGCGAAGGCCGTGTCGGGTGAGGGCGGCGAGGACAAGACGCGCTTCGTGCCCTATGCGAACGGCGACAATGCGAACTCGACGATCAAGCAGATCGCGAGCGGGCGCTTTGGTGTCACGGCGGAATATCTGAACGCGTGCGAGGAGATCGAGGTCAAGGTCGCGCAAGGGGCGAAGCCCGGCGAGGGCGGGCAGCTGCCCGGCTTCAAGGTGACCGAATTCATCGCCAAGCTGCGCCATGCGACGCCCGGCGTTACCTTGATCTCGCCGCCGCCGCATCACGACATCTACTCGATCGAGGATCTGGCGCAGCTGATCTACGATCTGAAGCAGATCAACCCGCGGGCGCGGGTGTGCGTGAAGCTCGTCTCGTCGGCGGGGATCGGCACCGTGGCCGCGGGCGTGGCGAAGGCGCATGCCGACGTGATCCTGATCGCCGGCCATGTCGGCGGGACCGGCGCGTCGCCACAGACCTCGATCAAGTACGCGGGCACGCCGTGGGAAATGGGGCTGTCCGAGGTCAACCAGGTGCTGACGCTCAACGGCTTGCGCGGCCGCGTGCGGCTGCGCACTGATGGGGGCCTCAAGACCGGGCGCGACATCGTCATCGCGGCGATCCTGGGGGCGGAGGAGTTCGGGATTGGCACGCTGTCGCTGGTGGCGATGGGCTGCATCATGGTGCGGCAATGCCATTCGAACACGTGCCCGGTCGGCATCTGCACGCAGAACGATGCGCTCCGGCAGAAGTTCGTGGGGACGCCCGAGAAGGTCATCAACCTGATGACCTTCATCGCCGAGGAGGTCCGCGATATCCTTGCGCGGCTGGGGGTGAAGAGCCTCGACGACGTTATCGGGCGGACCGAGTTGCTGCGGCAGGTGAGCCGCGGGGCGGAGCATCTCGACGATCTGGATCTCAACCCGATCCTGGCGAAGGTCGATGCGGACGATTCGCAGCGGCGGTTCTCGCTGTCGACCTTCCGCAACGAGGTGCCCGACAGCCTCGACGCGCAGATCATCAAGGACGCGGCGGCGGTGTTCTCGCGCGGCGAGAAGATGCAGCTGACCTATTCGGTGCGCAACACGCACCGGGCGGTGGGGACGCGGTTGTCGAGCGAGATCACGCGGAAGTTCGGGATGTCGACGCTCGCCGACGATCATGTGACGATCCGGCTGCGGGGGAGCGCTGGGCAGTCGCTGGGGGCGTTCCTGTGCAAGGGGATCACCTTGGAAGTGTTCGGCGATTCGAACGATTATGTCGGCAAGGGGCTGTCGGGGGGGACGATCATCGTCCGTCCGGCGGTGAGTTCGCCGCTCGCGTCTCAGGACAACACGATCATCGGCAACACGGTGCTCTACGGCGCGACCTCCGGGCGGCTGTTCGCGGCGGGGCAGGCGGGCGAGCGGTTCGCGGTGCGCAATTCGGGCGCGAACGTCGTCGTCGAAGGCTGCGGCGCGAACGGGTGCGAATATATGACGGGCGGCATCGCGGTGGTGCTGGGCAAGGTCGGCGCGAATTTCGGCGCGGGGATGACTGGGGGGATGGCGTTCATCTACGACCCCGAAGGCACGTTCGAAAAGCGCGCCAACCCCGAGAACATCACCTGGGACCGGGTGAAGGCGCTGCACTGGGCGGACGTGCTGCTCGACCTCGTCCGCGACCATGCCGACACCACCGACAGCAAATGGTCGAAGGGCCTGCTCGAGGACTGGGACCGGGTGGCGCCGCATTTCTGGCAGGTCGTGCCGAAGGAAATGTTGACGCGGCTGAGCCATCCGCTCGACGACACCGCCGAACTGGTCGCGGCGGAGTAGCCCCAAGCCTTCACACCACCCCGGCGAAGGCCGGGGCCCAATTGGTAAGGTTGGAGTAACGGAACGCTGCCCTCCGTTAACGGCGTCTCCCAATTGGGCCCCGGCCTTCGCCGGGGTGGTAGGGGAGAAATGAGTTGGTTTCGCGCAGAGGCGCAGAGGACGCGGAGCTGCTTCGCCCGGGACGGGCACATGACATTCCAACGTGCCGTGTCGAGATGCTCGCTTCGCGACAAGCCCAACACCTCCGCGCTCTCTGCGTCTCCGCGCGAACAAAATCTTCTCGCCACAAACGCGACGCCACCCAACCCGCGCTAGTGACACACCCGCCCCGCACCGCCTAAACGAAGCGCATGTGGCAGCTTTACCAATTCCCCTTGTGTCCCTTCTCGCGAAAGGTGCGTCTGCTGCTGGGCGAGAAGGGCGTCGGCTACGAACTGGTCCGCGAATCGCCCTGGGATCGCCGCGACGAGTTCATGGACATGAACCCCGCCGGCCAGACCCCGGTGATGGTCGACGCGTCGCGCGGCGTGGCCCCGCTCATCGATTCGATGGCGATCTGCGAATTCTTCGAGGAGACCGTCGAGAAGGCGGCGATGATCAACGGCACCGCGACCAACCGCGCCGAGATCCGCCGGCTGGTGACCTGGTTCGACACGCATTTCTACCGCGACGTCACCGGCCCGCTGCTCCACGAACGCATGGTCAAGCGTCTCGCCCACCGCACCGCGCCCGACGCGAAGGGCTTGCGTGAAGCGATGAAGGCGGCGGTGGGGCATCTCGATTACATGGATTACCTGCTAGATCACCGGAACTGGCTCGGCGGCGCGACGATGAGCCTTGCCGATCTGGCGGCGGCTGCGCAGATTTCGGTCACCGATTATCTCGGCGGGATCGACTGGAAGGGCCACGACCAGACCGCCCGCTGGTATCGCGGCTTCAAGAGCCGGCCGAGCTTCCGCCCGCTGCTGTCCGAACGGATGGAGCTGATCTCACCCCCGGCGCACTACGACAATGTCGACTTCTGAGACGCCCGCGCCTGAAATCGCCTACCCCGACTTCGAAAAGGTCGACATCCGCGTCGGCACGATCGTCGAGGCCGAACCCTTCCCCGAAGCGCGCAAGCCCGCGTTCAAGCTGAAGATCGATTTCGGCGCGGAGATCGGCGTGAAGCGCTCCTCCGCGCAGATCACCGCGCATTATACGCCGGAGACGCTGGTCGGCCGCCAGGTCGCCGCGGTGGTAAACTTCCCGCCGCGCCAGATCGGCCCGGTGATGTCCGAGGTCCTGACACTCGGCTTCCCAGACGCGGATGGGAAGGTGGTGCTGATTTCGCCGACAGGACAGGTCCCGAACGGAGGGCGGCTGTTCTGAAGTTTAATCCTCCCCCGCCAGGGGGAGGTGGCTGGCGCTTGCCGGACGGAGGGGGAGGAGAGGGAAACCTCTGTTCCTTGTCCTCCCCCTCCGTCACCTTCGGTGCCACCTCCCCCTTGCGGGGGAGGATCAACCGAGGCCATTATCAGCGCATGTCGCTCTGCGTGATCGGCACGATCTTCACCTCGACGCGACGGTTCGCAGCGCGGCCCGCATCGGTATCGTTCGACGCGATCGGCTGCGTCTCGCCGTAACCGCGCGTGCCGATGCGCGCAGTCTGGACGCCGTGGCCCGCCAGATAATCCGCGACCGAGCGCGCCCGGCGCTCCGACAGCGTTTGGTTGTACGCGTCGCTGCCGGTCGAATCGGTGTGGCCGTACACGTCGATGTACGTCTGGTTATACTGCGACAGCGTGTCCGCAACCTGATCGAGCGTGCGCTGGAACTGCGGCTGTACGTTGGCGCTGTCATACGCGAAGGTGATGCCCGACGGGATGTTGAGCACCAGGTCGTCGCCCTGGCGGATCACCTGCACGTCGGTGCCTGCGGTGCGTGCGCGCAGGTCGCGCTCCTGCTTGTCCATGTACGCGCCGATGCCCGCACCTGCGAGGCCACCGATGCCCGCACCCAGCAGCTTTTCGGTCCGGTCGCGACGACCACCGACCACGTCGCCGAGCAGATAGCCGCCTAGCGCGCCGCCGATGCCGCCTAGGGCCGTCTTCGAGATGGTTTGGCGACCGGTCTCCGGATCGGTGGTGCAGCCGCTGGTGGCGATGAGGGCCGCCAGTGCGGCACCTGCGAACATCTTGGTTTTCATAGATAAACTCCCTGAGACATGATCGATGACGGCGTTATGTCCGATACGGCCGATAACCCGGTGTGGCGACGATTGTTCCGCCTGCGCACTGAACTGATCATGACCATCTTCGCGGGTCGATGTCGAGTATGCGCCCCCCGAAGCGCAAGGACGGTTGTGCGACGGGCCGTTGTCCTGCAAAGGAAGCCTGAGCCAATGGCACCGCTTCCCCCCTTCCCCTGGATCGACGTCGCGATCATCCTCGCGCTGGTCGCGTTGAACGGTGTGTTCGCGATGAGCGAACTCGCGATCGTCTCCGCGCGCAAAGCCCGGCTCGAGGCGATGGCACGCCAAGGCAAGAAGGGCGCGCGCGCCGCGCTGGTCCTCGCCGCCGACCCGGGCAAGTTCCTCTCGACGGTCCAGATCGGCATCACGCTGATCGGCATCCTCGCCGGGGCCTATTCGGGCTCCAGCCTCGGCATGCCGACCGCCGCGCGGTTGCAGGCCTGGGGGCTGTCCGCCTCGACCGCCGAGACCGTCGGGTTCGCGATCGTCATCGGCCTGACGACCTATGCGTCGCTGATCATCGGCGAGCTCGTCCCCAAGCAGTTCGCGTTGCGGGCGCCCGAGGCGATCGCGTCGTTCATGGCGCCGGTGATGCGCTGGCTCGCGATCGGCACCGCGCCGATCGTGCTGGTGCTCGATTCGACCAGCGCGCTGATCTTCAAGCTGCTCCGGCTCAACCGCGAATCGGAAGAGCACGTCACCGCCGAAGAGCTCCACATGATCGTCGCCGAGGCCTCGAAGTCGGGGATCATCGAGGAGCATGAGCGCTCGATCATCTCGGGCGTCGTCCGCCTCGCGGATCGCCCGGTGCGCGAAGTCATGACGCCGCGCACGGAGATCGACTGGCTCGACTGCGACTGGGGCCCCGACGAGATCCGCGAAACCTTGCTCGCGTCGCAGCACACCCGCCTGCCGGTCGGCGAAGGCTCGATCGATGCGGTCAAGGGCGTGGTCCAGGCGCGCGACATTGCCGCGGCGCTGTTCCGCGGCGAGCCGATCGACCTGCGCGCGCTGATGCGCAAGGCGCCGGTCGTGATCGACCAGATCGACGCGATGGACGCGCTGCTGGCGTTGCGCGAGGCCGAGGTGCCGATGGCGCTGATCCACGACGAATACGGCCATTTCGAAGGCATCGTCACGCCGGCCGACCTGCTCGCGGCGATCGCCGGCGAGTTCAAGTCGGACTCGGATCCGGACGATGCGCCCTCGGTGGTGGTCCGCGACGATGGCTCGCTGCTGGTGGCGGGGACGATGGCGGCGGATTCGCTCGCCGATCGCCTCGGCATCGACCTGCCCGAGGACCGCGACTACGCGACGGTTGCGGGCCTCGCGCTGTCGGTGTTCCGCCATTTGCCGGGTGAGGGCGAGAGCTTCGTCGAGCAGGGCTGGAAGTTCGAGATCGTCGATCTGGACGGGCGGCGGATCGACAAGTTGCTGGTGAGTGAAGTCTGAGGGGAGGGTTTGGCTCTGTTTGGGACGGTCCCCCCGGCCTCCCCCCAGCATGCGCCCCCCCGGCGAAGGCCGGGGCCCAAATGGAAAGGTCGCAGTAACGAAGCGCTGGCTCTAGTTGCCACGTCCCCCAATTGGGCCCCGGCCTCCGCCGGGGAGGTAGAAAATCCTTTCTGGCGGCTCCTCGTCGCTCGTTTGGAAAGAGCGCACTGGTCACTCCCCTCCGTTCGTCCTGAGTAGCGGCTGAGCTTGTCGAAGCGGCGTATCGAAGGACAGGCGCGCGGAACCCATGCTTCGATACGAGCCCTCGATACGCTCCTGACGGAGCTACTCGGTCTCTACTCAGCACGAACGGATGGGGGGTGGTAAGGCCCCTCCTTCGTTCAGGGACGAGCTTCGGATCCGCTAGTCGCGTCGCCACCGGGAGCAGTCGCGGGCGCCGCCGCAGGTACACCGACGCCGGGAGCAGCCGCGGGCGCCGCCGCCGGCACATCGCCACCGGGAGCAGTCGCGGGCGCCGCCGCTGGCACATCGCCACCGGGAGCAGCAACCGCGGGCGCCGCCGCCGGCACATCGACGGCAGGCGCACCGCTGGAACTCTCCGCCGGCACCGCCGAGACCGTCCCCGAGTCGGCCGCGGCGCCCGGCTCCAGATATTTCGGCACGAACGGCACCACGCTCGGCGGCGGCCCCGACATGCCTGCCGGATCGCCTTCGACGCGCCCGTGGAGATGGTCGATCTCCGCCTGGCGCCGGTTGAGATAGAAGGCCCGCGTCGCCGCGTACGGATCGGGCGAGTTGTCGTGCAGGTCCTTCAGCGTCTGGTCGAACTCCGACCGGTGATCGAGCGCGCCGAGGATACCCGCGGGGATCGTGTAGGTCGCGCTGGTGAAGGGCTTGCCGACGCCGACCGGCAGGATCAGGCGATCGACCGCGCCGCCGAGAAGGTCGCGCACCGTCGTCGGTCCGACCAGCGGCAGGAACAGGAACGGGCCGTTCTTCACGCCGTAATAGCCGAGCGTGTTGGCGAACCCGTTCGAGCGCCGCGGCAGGCGGAACGGCTTGCGCTTGGCCATGTCGATCACGCCGACCGCGCCGATCGTCGAGTTGATCGCGAACCGCCCGACCGTCTCCGCCGCCTTGCCCGGCTTGAGCTGCAGCAGGAAGTTCAGGAAGACGATCGGCTCGCGCAGATTGTAGAGGAAATTATGGATGCCGCGCCGGATAGGGCTCGGCACGGTCTTCTTGTAGGTCCGCGCGACCGGGCCGATCACCGCGTCGTCGACCTTCTGCGTCACCGCGAACGACTCGGCGTTGGCCGCGCGCAGCGGATCGTCCGCGCTCTCCTTGCGACCGGTGACGATGATGTCGGTCTGCGTGCCACGCTCGGTCGCCGGCGTGCGCAACGGTGGCGTGCGCAACGGTGGCGGGCCGACCGGGGGAATCGCCTGCGTGGGAAGCCCCTGCGGCGAAAACTCGACGGCTGGAAGCGAGCCGATCAGCGCCAAAGGGGACGTCGCCATCGATATCGGCATCATGACGGGCAACGATACGGGGATCGACGCCGGTACGGGAAAATCGCCGGCGAACGGCGATGGCGTCGCGCCGGGCAGCGCGACCGGTCCGGTCGTCGGATGCACCGGCGCGGTGGTCAGCAGCATCGCACTCATCATTGCCAGCATGTGCACTCATCGCCCTGTCTAAAATGCCGCCCTCATACTTCGAGGTGCGACACCGCGTGACATGCCCGTCGCCGCCCGCGCGGCATAGAGGCAATCGACATGCGTCGCGCGCGCCTGCCATGCTGCCGGTCGATCGACCGACGCGGGTTACAACTTGCCGAACACCGCCTCGAAGCCCGCCTTGTCGCCGGCCGCCAGCAACCGCGCCTGTTCGATCCAGCGATCGCGCCCCATCCGCCCGGTGAAATTGCCGAGCTGTGCGTCGATCGACTGCGCCTCGCTCTCCGACAGCGCGGCCATCTGGCCGACCGTCGTGACGCCGAGCGCGCCGAGTTGCGTGGCGACCTTGGGCCCGAGTCCCTTCAACTGCGTCACCGGACCATCGGCATAGGATTGTGCCGACACAGGCGGAGCGATCGGGGCGGGTTCGGCCGGTGTTGGCTCCGCTTGTTCGGGAACCGGGCTGGCCGCCAGCGGCGTGGGGGCGGCAGCGGGAGCGGGGGCCGGTTCGTCGATAATCGGCGGCTGCGGTGCGGCGGCCGGGGCCGTGCGCTCGATCGAGGGCGAGGGCGATAGTGCGGGAGTCGGAGCGACCGTTCGCGTTTGCGTCTGGGACTGCTCGGCTCTGCGTGGCGCGGCTGGTGCCGGCGCGACGGGTGCCGGCTCAGGAGCCTGTGTACGCGGCGACTCGACTGGCACTGGGGCGACGCCGGCTTCCCTGGCATTCGCGATCACGTCGCGCGACGCCTTCACCCGGCTGCGTTTCGCCTTGATGCCCCAGATCAGGCCGATCACGACGAGCACCGCCACCACGGCGATGATCGTGAAGTGGATCGCGGTCAGCGTGGCGATGCCGTCGGGCAGCAGGCTCATGCCCGAGGCGGAGGTCGCGGAAGTTTCGTTCATGCTCATACTCGTAGCGCCACGCGAGAGAGGCGGCGAGAGGTAATTGGCGGGCTTGGCCTGAGCCGCCGATCCGCTCTTCAGTTCTGCATCCTCCCCCGCCAGGGGGAGGTGGCACCGAAGGTGACGGAGGGGGAGGGCACGGAACCGAGGTTATCCCATTCCTCCCCCTCCGTCTGGCAAGCGCCAGCCACCTCCCCCTGGCGGGGGAGGATCAGGCGTGCATCACGCCCCGCGTGCGATCTCGCGCCAGCCGATGTCGCGACGGTAGAAGCCTTCCGCGAAATCGATCGCCTCGACCGCGCGGTAGGCGTTCGCCTGCGCTGTCGCGACGTTCTCGCCGGTGGCGGTTACCGCGAGTACGCGTCCGCCCGCCGCGACCAGCCCGCCATCTTCCAGGCGCGTGCCCGCGTGGAACACCGTGCCGCCGGCCGCCCGCGCCGAATCCAGCCCGACGATCGATCCGCCGGCCTTGGGCGTGCCCGGATAGCCGGCCGCCGCCATCACCACGGTCAACGCAGTCTCGTCGCTGAACCGGGCCGCGGGCATATCGCCGAGCCGTCCTTCCGCGGTTGCCAGCATCGTCGCGAGCAGGTCGCCCTCGAAGCGCATCATCAGTACCTGCGTCTCGGGATCGCCGAACCGTGCATTGTATTCGATCAGTTTTGGCCCCTGCGGCGTCAGCATCAGTCCGGCGTACAGCACGCCGCTGAACGGCATGCCCTCCGCCGCCATCGCTGCCACCGTCGGCGCGACGATCTCGTCGATCGCACGCTTTTCCAGCGCTGCCGTCAGGACGAGGGCAGGGCTGTACGCGCCCATTCCGCCGGTGTTCGGTCCGGTATCGCCTTCGCCGACGCGCTTGTGATCCTGTGCCGAGCCGAACGGCATCAGCGAGACGCCGTCGGTCAGCACGAAGAGGCTCGCCTCCTCGCCCTCCAGGAATTCCTCGATCACCGCTTCGGCTTCCCCGCCGGCGAACAGCGCGTCGAGCGCGGCATCGGCCTCGGCGGCACTGAACGCGATGACCACGCCCTTGCCCGCCGCGAGGCCGTCGGCCTTGATGACCACCGGCAACGAGAAGGTGCGGGCGAGCGCGATGTCCGCCTCTTCGCGGTTTTTCACGCGGACATAGCCTGCGGTCGGGATCCCCGCCCGCCCGCACAGGTCCTTGGTAAAGCCCTTCGAGCCCTCCAGCTGCGCCGCCGCCTTCGATGGCCCGAACACCGGGACGTCCGCTGCGCGCAACGTATCCGCCAACCCGTCGACCAGTGGCGCCTCAGGCCCGATCACGACCAGCCCGACCTCATGCTCCCGCACGAACGCCGTGACCGCCGCGTGGTCCGTCGCATCCAGCGGCACGAGCGTCGCAATGCGCGCGATCCCGGGGTTGCCCGGCGCGGCATACAGCGTATCGAGGCCGCGAGATTGCACCAGCTTCCACGCGAGCGCATGTTCGCGACCCCCCGAGCCCAGCAGCAGGACGTTCATGCCCGATCCCTTTTCCGATGATGTGTCCAGCGACATGTTGGCAAACATGGGGCGGCTGGTAGCCGAGCCGGTCGCCGGCGACAACGCACTCGCCATGTCGGTCGGCGAACTGGCGTTCAAGCTGAAGCGGATGGTCGAGGGCGAGTTCGGCCATGTCCGCCTGCGCGGCGAGATTTCCGGCTGGAAACGCGTCGCCTCCGGGCATTGCTATATGTCGCTCAAGGACGACCAGGCGGTCATCGACGGCGTCATCTGGAAGGGCAATGCGTCGAGCCTCGCCTTCGTGCCGCAGGACGGCATCGAGGTGATCGCGACCGGCAAGCTCACCACCTATCCCGGCCGCTCGAAATACCAGATCGTCATCGAACGGATGGAGTTGGCGGGCGCCGGCGCGCTGATGGCGCTGCTCGAGAAACTGAAGGCGAAGCTGGCGGGCGAAGGGCTGTTCGACGGCACGCGGAAACAGCGCCTGCCGTTCATGCCGAAGGTGATCGGCGTCGTCACCTCGGGCACCGGCGCAGTGATCCGCGACATCCTCCACAGGCTGGAGGATCGCTGTCCGACGCACGTCATCGTCTGGCCGGTGAAGGTGCAGGGCGAGGGCTCCGCCATGGAGATCGCCGCCGCCGTCCGCGGGTTCGACGCGATCGTCCCCGGCGGTCCGGTACCGCGGCCCGATCTCGTCATCGTCGCGCGCGGCGGGGGCTCGGTCGAGGATCTGTGGTCGTTCAACGAGGAGGTCGTCGTGCGTGCTGTGGCGGCGTGCACGATCCCGATCATCTCCGCGGTGGGCCACGAGACCGACACCACTTTGTGCGATTTCGCCGCCGACCTGCGCGCGCCGACGCCGACCGCCGCCGCCGAGATCGCGGTGCCGGTGCTCGCCGACCTGCGGCTGACGATCGACAGCCACCGCAACCGCACCGAGCGCTGCGCCCGCCGTCATGTCGAGCGCGGTCGCGAGCGCCTCGATGCGTTGGCGCGGTTGCTCCCGAAGCGCGATCAGCTGCTCGGGCCGCAGCGCCAGCGCGCCGACGATTTCGGCCAGCGGCTCGATCGCGGGCTGGAGCGCCGGCTGACGTTGGCGCGGGGCAGTCTGGATCGCTCGGGTGCGGCACTCCGCCCCGCCACGCTGGAGCGCAAATTGGAAGCCAAACGCGCGCAGCTCGACGCGACGTGGCGTCTCGTCCAGTCGCTCAACCCCGATGCGATCCTCGACCGCGGCTATGCCCGCGTCACCGCCCGCCCCGGCGGCGAGACGCTCGCCTCGGCCAAATCGGCGCGGGACGCGGGGACGCTGACGCTCCACTTCCGCGACGGCGTGGTCGATGCGGTGACGGACACCGGCCTTGAGCGCCCCGCCGCCAAAACCTATGCTGCCCCCAAGGCGAAGGCCGCGCCCGATCCGGCGCCGCGCCAGCCGACCCTGCTGTAGAGAAGACCCGCAATGCTGATGTCCAACTCCGACCGCGCCGCGCGGCTGCACTATATGGCCAACGGATTTCGCGTGCTCAGCCCCGGCGACCACGTCCCCTGCGCCGCCACCGGCCACCGCATCGCGCTGGAGGATCTGCGTTACTGGAGCGTCGCCCGGCAGGAGGCGTATTCCACCGCCGCCGCTGCCAGCGAAGCGATGGCGCCCCGGTGATCCAAGTGGCGATGATGCGGGCGGCGGCGCTCGTCCTGCTGGCCGCAACCGGCGCCACCGCCCAGCAAGCGCCGCCGCCGACTACCGCAAGCCAATCCGCCTTCCGCTGGACCGGCACGCTCAGCCAGGGTGGCCTGATCCTCGGCACCGCGCCCGCCGGTACGCGTTCGGTCGTGCTCGACGGCAAGCCGATCGCGCTGTCCCCAGATGGCCGCTTCATCGCCGGTTTCGACCGCGACGCCGGCCCGCAAGCCTCACTGACCGCGACGCTCGCCGACGGTCGCACTGTTACGCAAAGTCTCACGATCGCGCCGCGCGCCTGGCGGATCGAGCGCCTGAACACGCTCCCGAAATTCCCCGCGCCCGACCCGGTGTTCGCGAAACTCCGCCCGCCCGAACTCGCGCAGATCGTCGCCGCCCGCGCACGCAAAACCGACGCACAAGGCTGGCGCCAGTCCTTCGCCTGGCCCGCCACCGGCCGCATCTCCGGCCTGTTCGGCGCGCAGCGTATCTACAAGGGCGAGCCCGGCAGCTATCACTCGGGCACCGACATCGCCAAACCAACCGGCGCGATCGTCACCGCCCCTGCCGACGGCGTCGTGATCCTCGCCGCCGAGCGCCCCTTCACGCTGGAGGGCAACCTCCTGATGCTCGACCACGGCATGGGCCTTAACAGCGCGTTCCTGCATCTGTCCCGCATCGACGTGAAACCCGGCGACCACGTGCGCCAAGGCCAACCGATCGGCGCCGTCGGCATGACCGGCAGGGCGACGGGCCCGCACCTCCATTGGAGTCTCAAATGGGGTGATGCGAAACTGGACCCGATGCTGGCGGCGGGGAAGATGCCGGGCTCAGCGCAATCTCTTCACAAGAACTGAGCGCCCCTTGCCGATCGTCGCACGATAACCGCCGAGCGAGGCCTGTTTTACCAGGATCGCGGTGCCAGGCTTGGGCGGGGCTGGGATCGCGTCGATGGTCTGCCATTCGGTGCCGTCCGCCAGGCGTAAATTCCAGCGGCCGGTGCTGGTGGCGGCTATGGCCGATCGGATCGTCGAATCGAGCCGGTCGACTTTGGTCGCCTTGTCCGCGGCGCCTCCTCCGAAAAGATCGGTTGGACGGCTAGGCAGGCCGAACCCCGCCCGCTTGTCCGCGACCACCTGCTTGCGGTCGATCACGAGAATGTCGCCAGATCGCTCGGCAATGCTCACCGATACGGCGGCCGCGTCAAAACAGGCGAGGCGTTTAGCGTCGGGCTTGATCGTCGTGCAGCGGGCGATGTCCGTCAGAGGATTGGCCAACCGGCCATCCTGCGCAACGGCGGGAACGGAGAACAGAAGGCTGACGAACCCAAGCGGTCTTAAGGAACCCATGTCGTTGTATCCGGCCTTTGCGGGAAAACCGTTGTCTGTCGGCTTTGCTGCTCGAAGTCGAGGGCCGTATCCGACGTTCGACGAACCAAGCACCATGGATGAACGGAGTGTGACACAAATGGTACATTCGTTCACAAATTGGCAAGGCCGATACAATCGGCGTTGTGCATTCGGGCCATTATCAGCAATCTTATGCCAACCGCGGCATGCCGCAGGTGCGACCATTCGGGGTAAATCCGAAGAGCGCGGGCAAATAAAAGGGGTTTTGCATGACGAACATTTTCCGGGGGCGCTTGCTCGCGTCCAGTCTCTTGGTAGGGATTGCGTTGGTTGCGAGCGGTGCTGCGCAGGCGCAGGACGCCGGTCAGATCTCCACGCCCAACGGCGCCGCGCCGGCGGCCGACCAAGACGCGGCCGCGAATGGTGGCGATATCGTCGTCACCGGCACGCTGGTTCGCAATCCGAACCTGGTGCAGTCGTCGCCGATCAATTCGGTGTCGTCGGAAGAGCTGCAGCTGCGCCAGACCAACGTCGCCGAACAGTTCCTGCGCGAACTGCCCGGTGTCGTCCCTTCGATCGGCAGCTCGGTGAACAACGGCAACGGCGGTGCATCGACCGTCGATCTTCGTGGCTTGGGTGACAACCGTAACCTCGTCCTCCTCGATGGTCAGCGTATCGCGCCATCGGGTCTGTCCGGGGTGGTCGATCTCAACAACATCCCGCTAGCACTGGTCGAACGTACCGATATCCTGACCGGTGGTGCCTCGACTACCTACGGTGCCGACGCAGTGGCCGGCGTCGTGAACTTCGTGACCAAGCGCGACTTTTCCGGCGTGGAAGCAAATATCAGCAATCAGATCACGCAGCGTGGCGACGGCAACGTTTTCCGCGCAGATCTGACGATCGGCGCGAACTTCGGCGACGGTCGCGGCAACGCGGTGTTCAGCGTCGGCTATCAGCAGGCTGACCCGGTCACGCAGGGCGAGCGCGACTTTTCGATCAACAACATCGATTCGTACACCGGTCTGCCGGGTGGGTCGGGCACGGCCGTTCCCGGGCGCTTCACCGGCCTGGGTCTGGGTGCGAACAATCAGATCGATCCGGTTTCCGGTCGGTTGGTGCCAACCTTTGCACTGTTCAACTTCAACCCGCAGAACATCTTTCAAACGCCGTTCACGCGCTACAACATGTTCGGCGCGGCGCATTATGAAGTGACGCCAGGCATCGAGGTTTATAACCGTGGCCTCTTCTCGCGGAACACGGTTCAGACTGTCATCGCGTCATCCGGTACGTTCGGTAACGCGTTGACGATCAACTATTCGAATCCCTACCTGCCGGCCGGCGCGCGTGGCCAGATCTGCGCGGCGAACGGCCTGACCGTGGCACAGTGTAATGCAGCGGCGTCCGCCGCTCCCGGAAGCGCAGACTACCGCACCTTCACGACCAACGCCTCACGGCGCTTCGTCGAGGCCGGGCCGCGCCTCTCGACCTACACCACGACGGTGTTCGACTATACGGCAGGCATCCGCGGCGACATCACCGACACGATCGGCTTCGATTTTGGCGGTAACTACGGCGAGAGCGAGAATGTTCAGCGTCAGACCGGCAACGGCACGCTGACACGTTTGCGCCAGGCGTCGCTCGCGACCAGCACCACCGCGTGCGTCGATCCGTCCAATGGCTGCGTGCCAATCAACCTGTTCGGTGACGCCGGAACGATCACCACCGATCAGCTCGGCTATCTTCTGGGTGTCACGAACAGCACGCTCACCCGCACGACGATCGCGCAGGTTCACGGCGTTGTGAATGGCGATTTCGGCGTGTCCAGCCCGTTCGCAACGCAGGCGATTTCGTTCGCGCTCGGTGCCGAATATCGCAAGTACACTGCCGCGGTGATCTCCGACGAACTGACGCAGCGCCCGAACGAAGTGCTGGGCAACGGCGCGGCATCGCCCGACGTTTCCGGCCGGTACAACGTCAAGGAAGCGTTCGGCGAACTGATCATGCCGATCGTCGAGGACAAGCCGTTCTTCCACAGCCTGACGCTGGAAGCCGGCGGCCGTGTTTCCGACTATTCCACGGCCGGAACCAACTGGACCTGGAAGGTCGGCGGCTCCTGGGAGCCCGTCCGCAGCTTGAAGATCCGGGGTAACTACCAGAAGGCGGCGCGTGCGCCGAACATCGGCGAATTGTTCTCGCCGCTGGTCACGGGGCTCGGTAATTCGGCCAACGACCCTTGCGCGGGTGCTGGTGTAACGGCTGGCAGCGCTCTGGGCGGCGTCTGCGCCGCACAGATCGTTGCGGGTGGTGGCACGCAGGCTCAGGCCAATGCTCTCGTCGGTACCATTCCTTTGCCGTCGGCGGGTCAGGTCAACGTCACGCAGGGCGGCAACGCTGCTTTGGGTGTCGAGACAGCGAATACCTGGACGATCGGTGCTGTGTTCCAGCCAGATTTTGTCCGCGGCTTCAACATCAGCGTCGATTACTTCAATATCAAGGTTCGCGATGCGATCACGTCCCCGACGGTCGGCGATGTGTTCTCGGCCTGCTACACGCCGCTTCAGGCTGCAACGTCGGCTGCCTGCCAGGCGGTCTCGCGTGACCCGATCGACGGCAGCCTGAACGGTACCGCCGATGGCTTGGCGTTGCCGCTTTCGAACCTGGGTCGCATCGCGACGGATGGTATCGATCTGGCGGCGAACTATCGCACCGACTTGGGCTTTGCTAATCTCGCATTGTCGTTCATCGGAACCTGGACCAACAGCAACAAGTTCCAGGCGACGCCGACCTCGGTCAACCGTGAATGCGTCGGCTTTTACAGCGTCAACTGCGCTTCGATCCAGCCGGAGTTCAGCTTCAACCAGCGGACCACGCTGACCATCGGTGCGGCAGACGTCTCGCTGTTGTGGCGCTATGTCGATGCGGTGAAGTACGAGCCGCTTGCCCTCGCAGACGACATTGCTGCCGGTGGCGGTCCGCTGGAGCAGTTCCAGCGCATCGGTGCGGAGCATTATTTCGATCTGACGACCCGGTTCGGTGTCACGGACAATTTCGACCTGACGCTGTCGGCAATGAACCTGCTCGACAACAAGCCGAAGGTTGTCGGTGCGTCGATCGGCGATACCGCCTTCAACAGCGGCAACGTCTATCCCTCGACGTACGACGCCCTGGGTCGTCGTTTCGCAGCAAGTGCCCGCCTTCGGTTCTGATCTGAGGCGGATCTGACTAACCAACTATATGACGGAGGTGGGCCAGTCCCGCCTCCGTTTTTGTTTGAGCGTAGCGATCGGCGTTGATAGTCTTCGACGTCAGATGGCGTAATCGAAGGAATAGCGATGACGATCGGCATTATCTTGTTGGCGTTGACCATGGCTGGCGCGCCGCCAGCGCTTCAAATTAGCGCCTCGGCCAATGAACCGGCAGCACAAGCGGCTAAAGACGAGCCAAAGCCGATCTGCCGTCGCTATGCGCAAGTTGGATCGAACATCGCGCGGCGTAAGGTCTGCATGAGCAAGACCGAGTGGGACCAGGTGGCCCGCTCCAGCCAAACGCTGGGACGAAGCATGCTACCCGCCCTGACGGCTCCTGGCGCTCAGTAGGAGGCACATGCCGTTGCCCGTCCGACCTCGTAGGAGGCGGAGCGAGATCGGCACACGGCGAACCGATGCGCTGCGACGACCACGGGACCGCGGTGAGCCTAACCTTGTCGGTTATCTTCACCACGGTCCTTTAGTAGGTTTCCCACTGACGACTCGGCGATGGTGTATTAGCGTCGTCAGTGACGACCGCGTCTGCCTGGATTGCTGTGCGGACATCGCGGCCTGACTCAGACCACCAAAACCAGCTTGCCGTCGCCCTCGTCGATGTGCACCGTCGCGCCGTCCTTGACCTCGCCGCGCAGGATCATGTCGGCGAGCGGGTCCTGGAGATAGCGCTGGACCGCGCGCTTCAGCGGGCGTGCGCCGTAGACCGGATCGTAGCCCACCCGGCCTAGCCACGCGCGTGCGGCGTCCGTCAGGTCGAGGACGATCTTGCGATCCGCCAGCAGTTTGTCGACACGACTCACCTGAATGTCGACGATCGGTGCCATGTGCGACTGGCCCAGGCGGTGGAACAGGATCACCTCGTCCAATCGGTTGAGGAACTCGGGCCGGAAATGCGCCCGGACGATCTCCATCACCTGCGGCTCGACCGACGACACGTCGTCGCCCTCCGCCATGTTCGCCAGATACTGGCTGCCGAGGTTCGACGTCAGGATGATCAGCGTGTTGCTGAAATCCACCGTGCGGCCCTGGCCGTCGGTCAGCCGCCCGTCGTCGAGCACCTGCAACAGCACGTTGAACACGTCGCCATGTGCCTTCTCGACCTCGTCGAACAGGATCACCTGATACGGCCGCCGGCGCACCGCCTCGGTTAGCACGCCGCCTTCCTCATAGCCGACATAGCCCGGAGGCGCGCCGATCAGTCGCGCGACCGCGTGCTTCTCCATGAACTCGCTCATGTCGATGCGGACCATTGCCGACGGATCGTCGAACAGGAACTCCGCCAGCGCCTTGGTCAGCTCGGTCTTGCCGACGCCGGTCGGCCCGAGGAACAGGAACGAACCGAGCGGCCGGTTCGGATCCTGCAACCCCGCGCGCGCACGGCGAACCGCGGTCGAGACCGCCTTCACCGCATGCGCCTGGCCGATCACGCGCTTGCCGATCGTCGCTTCCATCGCGAGCAGCTTGTCGCGCTCGCCCTGGAGCATCCGCTCGACCGGAATGCCGGTCCAGCGGCTGACGACGCCGGCGATATCGTCGGCGGTGACTTCCTCGCGCAGCATCGCGCCCTTGGTCGCCCCCGCCGCCTCGTCAAGCTGGCGCTGCAATCCGGGGATCGTACCGTAGGAAAGCTCGCCCGCCTTGGCGAGATCGCCAGACCGCTGCGCCTGCTCCAGCTCCAGCCGCGCGGCATCGAGCTGTTCCTTAAGGCGTGCCTCGGCGTTGATCTTGTCCTTCTCGCCTTTCCAGCGCGTCGTCAGCTCGGCGGATTGCTCCTCCAGATTGACGAGTTCGCCCTCCAGCGTGTCGAGCCGGTCGACCGAGGCGTCGTCGGTCTCGCGCTTCAACGCCTCGCGCTCGATCTTGAGCTGGATGATCCGCCGATCGAGATTCTCGATCGCCTCGGGTTTAGATTCGACCTCCATGCGGATGCGGCTTGCGGCCTCGTCCATCAGGTCGATTGCCTTGTCGGGCAGGAATCGATCGGTGATGTAGCGGTTCGACAGCGTCGACGCGGCGACGATCGCGCCGTCGGTGATCCGCACGCCGTGATGCAGCTCGTACTTCTCCTTCAGCCCGCGCAGGATCGAGATCGTGTCCTCGACGGTCGGCTCACCCACCATCACCGGCTGGAACCGCCGCTGCAACGCCGGGTCCTTCTCGACGTATTTCCGGTATTCGTCGAGCGTGGTCGCGCCGACGCAGTGGAGTTCGCCGCGGGCGAGGGCGGGCTTGAGCAGATTGCCCGCATCCATCGCGCCCTCGGATTTGCCCGCGCCGATCAGCTGGTGCATCTCGTCGATGAACAGGATGATGTCGCCCTCGGCGGCCTTCACCTCGTCGAGCACGCCCTTCAGCCGCTCCTCGAACTCGCCGCGGTATTTCGCGCCCGCGATCAGCGAGCCGAGGTCGAGCGACATCAGCCGCCGGTCCTTCAGCGTATCGGGCACGTCGCCATTGGCGATGCGCAAGGCCAGCCCCTCGGCGATCGCGGTCTTGCCGACGCCGGGTTCGCCGATCAGCGCCGGGTTGTTCTTGGTGCGGCGCGCGAGGATCTGGATGGTGCGGCGGATCTCCTCGTCGCGACCGATGACGGGATCGAGCTTGCCGTCGCGCGCCGCCTGGGTGAGGTCGCGGGCGAATTTCTTCAGCGCGTCATAGCGATCCTCGGCGCCCGCGGTGTCGGCGGTGCGGCCCTGACGCAGGCCGTTGATCGCGGTGTTCAGACCCTCGGGCGTCACGCCGCCCGCCTTCAAGGCCTTGCCCGCCGCGGTATTGAGCGACAGCGCGAGCGCGACCAGCAGCCGCTCGACGGTGACGAAGCTGTCGCCCGCCTTGGTCGCGATCTGCTCGGCCTGGTCGAGCACGCGCACCGCGTCGTTGTCGATTCCCGGCGTGGTCTGCGCGCCCGAGCCCGACACGACCGGGATCTTGGCGAGCGCGAGATCGGTCTCCGAGGTCGCGCGCTTGGCGTCGCCGCCAGCCGCCGCGATGAGCCCGGCGGCCATGCCCTGCTCGTCTTCCAGCAGCGCCTTCAACAGATGCTCGGGCGCGATCCGCTGGTGGTTCATGCGGATCGCGACGGTCTGCGCGGATTGCAGGAAGCCCTTTGCGCGGTCGGTGAATTTGTCGATGTTCATGACGAATTCCTGTGGAATTGATTCGGTGTTGGCCGAGAGATGGTGTTGTATTTGAGCAACACAAGAGGCGGCGCTGATCGGATGCTAGGGCGTGCGCGGCGTGGCTGAAATAGCGTTTATTCTCGGTATCTAAGCCTCGCCGTCATCGCTATGTTCAGGTTCGCATGCTATATGTCACGCGTGACAACAGCCATTCCCCATAGCTACGCCATCGGCATCGAGCCGGACGACATCGACTTCATGGGTCATGTCAACAATGCGAACTATCTGAAGTGGGTGCAGGCCGCCGTGATCGACCATTGGCAGCGCCTTGCGCCGGCCGAGGCGGTCGCCGGGCACCTGTGGGTCGCCTTGAAACACGAGATCACGTACCGGAAGCCGGCGTTTCTCGACGACGACGTCATCGCGACGGTGCTGCTGGAAAAGGTGCAGGGCGCGCGCGCGTTCTACGAGACGATCATCAAGCGCGGCGAGGATGTGCTCGCCGAGGTGAAGTCGAGCTGGTGCTGCCTCGATGCTGAGACGCTGCGGCCCTCGCGGTTGACGAACAATGTGATCGAGCATTTCTTTCCGAAGGATCCGGCAGCGGCCTGAGATACAGCCACCACCCCGGCGAAGGCCGGGGCCCAATTGGAACGTCGGAAGTAACGGCTCGCGGTCCTTTGTCATCACTGTCCCCCAATTGGGCCCCGGCCTTCGCCGGGGTGGTATAGCAGGCGGTGGCGTCCGTTAGATAACCTCATACGGCACCGCGCCGCGCCGGTCGGGATCGACCCTTATCCCGCTGGCCGCCGGCGGAAACGCCCGCTGGTCGCAGTCCGTCCGCAAACAGACGCGGCACGAAGACCCGATCGGCGTCGCGATCCCGCCGGTCCCGAGCGCATCCGCATAGATGAACTCCGACGCATTAGCCTCCTCGCACCCCAGCGCCACCGCATAGCGCCGCGCCGGCCGCGTGTACGTCTCTGACGGTTTCACCAGACCCTTCGCCATCGAGACGTAGCGGATGCCGTCGGTCGTCTCGATCAGCTGCGTCAGAATGCGGTCCGGAATCGCCACCGCCTCATGGACGATCCACAACGGACACGCGCCGCCGAACCGCGCGAACTGGAGCCGCGTGGCGGAGTGGCGCTTGGTGATGTTCCCCGCCATATCGACGCGACAGAAGAAGAACGGGATGCCGAGCGCGCCGGGGCGCTGCAACGTTGAGAGCCGGTGACACGTCTGTTCGAAACTCGTCCCGAAGATCCGCCGCAACCGGTCGATGTCATGGCGCACGCTCCGCGCCTCGGTGCGGAAACGCGTATAGGGCATGACGATCGCCCCGGCCGCATAGTTGGTCAGCCCCGCCGTCAGCAACGCGCGCGCCGTCTCCGACGCCATCTCCGACGCCGCGACGATCCCGCCGATGACGTCGCCGAACTCGTGCCGCGCTACTTGGTGCGCAAGCGAGAACAAGGTCGTCTCTCCTGGCTGCGACCCATCGAGTCTCAGGGTTGCACCGTCATAATCGCGCAATGGTGCGGCGAGCGCGCCCGAGATCGCGACGGATACGCCGCGTGCCGCAAGCCGAGCCTCGAGCGCCGCGATCCGATCCACGCCCAGCGTCTCGCCGATCTCCTCCGCCCGCCGGTCGAGCGCATCGACATAATTGCCCGCCGCATGAAACCAGTCGCGCACGTCCTCCCATGGCAGCAACCCCGGTGCCCCAGACCCCGCCACCAGCCGGTCGTCGAGCGCGCGCAACTGCTCCTGCGCGCGGCGATACGCGTCGTGCATCGCGACGAGGCGCTGTGCCAATAACGGCTGGTGTTTCACCGCACGCCGCACCGCGGTCTCGTCGAGCGCTGGCGCCTCGACGCTCGTGTCCGACACCGCCTCCAGCGTCGCGATCAGCAACGCGGTATCGTCCGCCGCGTCGATGCTGCCCCAATCCGCCGGAAACTCGCGCGCGAGCGTGATCAGCACGCCCTCGGTCACCGGCCGGTCGCCATTCTCGATCTGCGAGAGATAGCTCACCGACAGCCCGATCCGCGCGGCCATCGCCGCCTGGCTGATTCCGAGGACGCGGCGCAGGTCGCGCAGGCGGTGTCCGACGAAGAGGCGACGCGCGGGCAGGGTCATCCCTCCGCCTAGTTTGCAAACATCTGCTGCACAAGTTTGCAACATTGCATTTGCGCATCGCATCCCGCTCTGTGAAGGCAATCAGCAGGACGGAGAGACGATGTCATCGACGATCGAAGAGCTTGAACGCCGCCGCGAAGCCGCAAGAGTGGGCGGGGGCCTCAAGCGGATCGCAGCGCAGCACGCCAAGGGAAAGCTCACCGCGAGGGAGCGCCTTGACGTGCTGCTGGACGAGGGTTCGTTCGAGGAGCTCGACATGTACGTCGAGCACAACTGCGTCGATTTCGGCATGCAGGACCAGGTGATCCCCGGCGACGGCGTGGTCACCGGATCGGGCACGATCAACGGCCGCCTCGTCTTCGTCTTCAGCCAGGATTTCACCGTGTTCGGCGGGTCCTTGAGCGAACGTCACGCGCAAAAAATCTGCAAGGTGATGGACAGCGCGATGAAGGTCGGCGCGCCGATCATCGGCCTCAACGACAGCGGCGGCGCGCGTATCCAGGAGGGGGTTGCCTCGCTCGGAGGCTATGCCGAAGTGTTCCAGCGCAACGCGCTCGCATCCGGCGTCGTGCCGCAGCTTTCGCTGATCATGGGCCCGTGCGCAGGCGGTGCGGTCTACTCACCCGCGATGACCGACTTCATCTTCATGGTGAAGGATTCGAGCTACATGTTCGTAACCGGCCCCGACGTGGTCAAGACGGTGACCAACGAGGTCGTGACGCAGGAGGCGCTCGGCGGCGCGGTGACGCACACGACCAAGACGTCGGTCGCCGACAACGCGTTCGAGAACGACATCGAAGCACTGCTCGCGGCGCGCGATTTCTTCGACTTCCTGCCCGCATCCAATCGTGACGGCGTGCCCGAGCGCCCGACCGCGGACGAATGGGACCGGATCGAGGAGAGCCTCGACACGCTGATCCCGGCGTCGGCGAACCAGCCCTATGACATGCACGAGCTGATCCGGAAGACCGTCGACGAAGGCGATTTCTTCGAGACGCAGCCGGCGCATGCGGCAAACATCATCACCGGCTTCGGCCGCATCGAGGGGCGCACGGTAGGCTTCGTCGCGAACCAGCCAATGGTGCTCGCGGGCGTGCTCGACATCAACAGCTCGAAGAAGGCAGCGCGGTTCGTGCGCTTCTGCGACGCGTTCGAGATACCGATCGTGACCTTTGTCGACGTCCCCGGCTTCCTGCCCGGCACCGCCCAAGAGCATAACGGCATCATCAAGCACGGCGCGAAACTGCTGTTCGCCTACGCCGAGGCGACCGTGCCGAAAATCACCGTCATCACGCGAAAGGCTTACGGCGGCGCGTACGACGTGATGGCGTCGAAGCACCTGCGCGGCGACCTCAACTATGCGTGGCCGACCGCCGAGATCGCGGTGATGGGCGCGAAGGGCGCGGTCGAGATCATCTTCCGCGGCAAGACCCCGGAAGAGATCGCCGAACGCACCGCGGAATACGAGGCGCGCTTCGCGAATCCGTTCGTTGCCGCGTCGAAGGGCTTCATCGACGAAGTGATCCAGCCCCACTCGACCCGCCGCCGCATCGCGCTGGGTCTACGGAAACTTCGCGGCAAGGCGCTGGAGAATCCGTGGAAGAAGCATGACAATATCCCGCTGTGACTGCTGCTAACTGGATATCTCTGGCGGCAATCATAGTCAGCCTGTTGACGCCTGCCGCCATCGCGGTGCTGGCGTTCACGCTGAACAAGCGTTTTAAGCATTTTGAACGGTCGCTAGAGGAGCAGAGGCGCGTCAGCGAAACGCGCTTCGAGCTGTATAAGGAGATCGGTTTCCAGTTGAACGACCTCTACGCGTATTTCAACTACGTCGGAAATTGGAAGTCGCAGTCGCCAGCCGAAGTCATCGATCGAAAACGAGCGCTGGATCGCCACGTCTTCACCTACCGCCCGATTTTCAGTCAGGAATTCAACGCGAATTTCGACCGCTTCATATTGAGTTGCTTCCAGATGTATGGGGGGTGGCGAAAGGACGCGCGCTTGAGGACCACCTCCAAACACCGCGCCGAGGACGGCGATCCAGCGTTCACAGAATGCTTTACGCAGGAAGATAATCGCGTGGCCATTCGCGAGTCCTATCGTGCGTTGCTCGATTGTTTGGCTAAAGACCTTGGCGTTTCACAAGCTGGAGTGGCGCCATGACATTAGGTTTATCCGTGATGCTGATTCAAGCGGCAGTGGCGGGATCAACTGCGCCAGCCGCGCCAACCTGGAAGCTCGCCGACCGTACCAATCCGGCGGGCGTGCGCAGCATTTCCGCGTCTGTCACCGGCAATGACGGGCTCTCGCGGTTCGTCGTGAAGTGCGACGTCGCGTCCGAGCCGATCGTGTCGATCCAGTTCATCCAGCCGCAGCCGCTCGGGTCGGGGGCGGACAAGCCCGTTGCGGTGCGCTTCGATGGCGGGCCGGCGTTCACCTATAACTGGCAGTTTCCGGGGACCGGTACGTACATCGCCGATCCCGCGGCGATCACCAAGCTGACCAGTTTCCTGGTGAAATCGAAGACGGTACGCGTCGAGACGACCAACGGCGCGAACTTCGCGGTCCAGGCGAACTTCGTCGCGCCGACCAGCGATGCGATGGTGCGGCAGGTGCTTGGCGTTTGCGGCTACACGCTAGGTGTCGTCCCGCCGCCGCCGGCCAAGCCTGCCGTGGAACCGGCGGAATGACGCGTTGTATCGCCGCTGTCCGCACATTATCATGTCATGATAAGGAGTCGTGACATGCAGACCGAACGCGTGACGTTTCTGACCTCGCCCGATCACAAGGCTGCGCTCGATGCGTTTGCCGCCAGCAACGGCAAATCCGTCGGCCACGTGCTGCGCGCCGCCTCGACCCGGTACCTCGTCGAAGGCGAAGCGGACGAGGAGGCTGCGCTGGCCCTGCTCGTCCGCGAAGTCGAGGCGGCCGTTCCCTTGATGCGCGCGGATATCCGCGACACGATCGCCTCGATCCAGCGTGCCAACGACGCGGTCGACGCGATCCTTGCCGGCGAGGGAGCGCGTCCGTGAGCGTCGTCGGCGATGCGTTGAAGGCGATGCGCTCCGTCCTGCTCATGCAGGAGGATCTGCGGATGATGAAGGATGCCGCGCACGCACAGAGCGACCGGCTCGCGCGACTGGCTGAAGCGCATGGCGCGCTGCGCGACCGGGTCAGCCGGCTTGAAGGAATCATCGAAGGCGCCGCGATGGCGCGCCGCATGCCCGACCAGCCGAGGATCGAAGGATGACCGCCACGCTGGGCCGGCTCAATCATGTCGGGGTCGCGACGCCGTCGATCGCGAAGTCGGTTGAGACGTACCGCCTCCTGCTCGGCGCGACCGCGATCGGCGAGCCGTTCGACCTGCCTGCGCAGGGGGTGAAGGTGTGTTTCATCGATACGCCGAACACGCAGATCGAGCTGATCGAGCCGTATGACGAGAGTTCGCCGATCGCGGGGTTCCTGCGCAAGAATCCGGCGGGGGGGCAGCATCACGTCTGTTTCGAGGTCGCCGACATCGCCGCGGCGGTTGCCGACCTGAAGGCGAAGGGGGCGACCGTGCTGGGCGAGCCGCGGATCGGCGCGCATGGCACGCCGATCGTGTTCGTGCACCCCAAGGACTTCGGCGGCATGCTGGTCGAGTTGATGGAGACGCCGGGCGATACCGGCGCGCACTAGGAGAGATCTGATGGCCGCGTACGAGCATATCCTGAGCGAGCGGCGCGGCGACGTGCTGGTGCTGACGCTGAACCGGCCCGACCGGCTGAACGCCGCGCCACCGGCGATGTTCGAGGAATTGGGCGCGGCGCTGGGCGAGTTGGACGGGGCTCGCGCGGTGCTGATCGCGGGCGCGGGACGGGCGTTCTGTTCGGGGGCGGATGTCGGGGGCGGGGCGCTCGGTTCGGATAATCCGGGTGAGGCGACGTTCGCGGCGCTGACCGAGAGCTATAATCCGACGATGGCGGCGATCGCCGATCTGTCGGTGCCGGTCGTGAGTGCAGTGCGCGGGCCCGCCGCGGGGATCGGGTGCAGCCTCGCGCTCGCCGCCGATTTCTGCGTCGCGAGTGAGACCGCGTATTTCCTCCAGGCGTTCGTGAATATCGGGCTGGTGCCCGACGGCGGCGCGTCGTGGATGCTGCCGCGCCTGATCGGCAAGGCTCGCGCGACCGAGATGATGATGCTCGGCGAGCGGGTGCTGGCGGCGAAGGCGCTCGACTGGGGGATGGTGCACAAGGTCGTTTCGGACGATGCGCTGGACGCCGAGGCGTTCGCGCTGGCCGAGCGGCTGGCGGCGATGCCGACCGTGGCCCTCGGGTTGATGCGGCGGGCGATCACGGCTGCGTACGAGACGGATTACGCGACCGCGATGCAGGCCGAAGCGGCGAACCAGCGCGACGCGCGGGGCTCGGCGGACTCGATGGAAGGCGGTCGTGCGTTCCTCGAAAAGCGCAAGCCGGTGTTCACGGGGCGATGACCGTGCGGCCGAATGCCTCAAACACCACCCCGGCGAAGGCCGGGGCCCAATTGGGCAACGCCTCATTGGCTGGTGCTGCGCTCAATTATTTCGACCTTTCCAATTGGGCCCCGGCCTTCGCCGGGGTGGTGTTTTCAGCATGACCGACAAGCCCGAAACCGCTCCAACCCTTGCCGACTGGCAAGCACTCGCCGCCAAGGAAGTCAAAGGCGCCGACCTCACTTGGCCCACTCCCGAAGGAATCGACGTCAAGCCGCTCTACACCGCGGAAGATGTGACCGCCGACCCCGGCCTCCCCGGTTTCGCGCCCTTCACCCGCGGCGTCCGCGCGTCGATGTACGCGGGCCGCCCGTGGACGATCCGGCAATATGCCGGCTTCTCCACCGCCGAAGCCTCGAACGCGTTCTACCGCCGCAACCTCGCCGCCGGGCAGAAAGGCCTGTCGGTAGCGTTCGATCTCGCCACGCACCGCGGCTACGACTCCGACCACCCGCGCGTCACCGGCGACGTCGGCAAGGCAGGCGTCGCGATCGACTCGGTCGAGGACATGAAGATCCTCTTCGACGGCATTCCGCTCGACAAGATGTCGGTCAGCATGACAATGAACGGCGCGGTGATCCCGATCCTCGCCTTCTTCATCGTCGCCGGCGAGGAGCAGGGCGTCGACCGCAAATTGCTCGACGGGACCATCCAGAACGACATCCTCAAGGAGTTCATGGTCCGCAATACGTACATCTACCCGCCCGAGCCGAGCATGCGGATCATCTCGGACATCTTCGGTTACACCAGCAGCGAGATGCCAAAGTTCAACAGCATCTCGATCAGCGGCTATCACATGCAGGAGGCGGGGGCGACGCAGCTCCACGAGCTCGCCTTCACGATCGCCGACGGCATGGAATATGTGAAATACGGCGTCGCGTCCGGGCTCGACATCGACAAGTTCGCGGGACGCCTGTCGTTCTTCTTCGCGATCGGCATGAACTTCTTCATGGAGATCGCCAAGCTACGCGCCGCCCGCGTCCTCTGGCACCGCGCGATGACGCAACTCGGCGCGCAGGACGAGCGGTCGAAGATGCTGCGCACGCACTGCCAGACGAGCGGCGTCTCGCTAACCGAGCAGGACCCGTACAACAACGTCATGCGCACGACGATCGAGGCGATGGCGGCGATGCTCGGCGGCACGCAGTCGCTGCACACCAACGCGCTCGACGAGGCGATTGCGCTGCCAACCGACTTCTCCGCGCGCATTGCCCGCAACACGCAGATCGTGATCCAGGAAGAGACGGGGATGACCAAGGTCGTCGATCCGCTCGGCGGCAGCTATTATATCGAGAGCCTGACGCAGAGCCTCGTCGACGGCGCGTGGGCGCTGATCGAGCGGATTCAGTCCGAAGGCGGCATGGCGAAGGCGGTCGCGGCGGGCTGGCCCAAGGCGATGATCGAGGAAGCCGCGGCTGGGCGGCAGGCACGCGTCGATCGCGGCGAGGACGTGATCGTCGGGGTGAACAAGTACAAGCTCGCCGAACAGGACGCGATCGAGATCCTCGACGTGGATAATGTCGCGGTGCGTGCCGGCCAGATCGAACGCATCAACCGCGTAAAGGCCACACGCGACGAAGCCGCCTGCCAAGCCGCCCTGGATGCCCTCCGCGAAGGCGCGCGACGCGGCAATCCTCCCCCGGCGGGGGGGGTGGCATCGCGCAGCGATGACGGAGGGGTTGCGGCCCATCGAGAGGGCGATACCCCTCCGTCAGTCGCCAGCGCCACTGCCACCTCCCCTTCCAGGGGAGGATCGGAAACGAACCTGCTCGCGCTCGCGGTCGACTGCGCCCGCGCCCGCGCCACGCTTGGCGAAATTTCCTCCGCGATGGAGGACGTGTTCGGCCGCTACGGCACGCAGCCGACCCCCGTGTCCGGCATCTACGGCGGCGCCTACGAGGACGATGCGCGCTGGACCCGCCTCACCGACGGTGTCGAAGCCACCGAGCGGCGCATGGGTCGCAAGCCGCGCATGCTGGTCGCGAAGATGGGGCAGGACGGGCATGACCGCGGCGCCAACCTCGTCTCGTCGATGTTCGGCGACCTCGGCTTCGAGATCGTCCCTGGTCCACTGTTCCAGACCCCCGCCGAGGCCGCCGCGCTCGCGCTTGAAAACGACGTCGACATCGTCGGCGCCTCGTCACTTGCGGCAGGCCACAAGACGCTGATCCCCGAGCTGATCGGCTACCTCCGCGAGGCGGGCCGCGCGGATATCAAGGTGATCGCGGGTGGCGTTATCCCCGCACAGGACTATCAGGCGCTGCGCGATGCCGGGGTCCAGGCGATTTTCGGACCCGGCACCAACCTGATCCAGGCCGCCGAGGACGTGTTGAAACTCCTCGGCCACAACATGGCCCCGCAAGAGGAAGCCGCAGAATGACGAATGCAATCGAACTCCCCTCCCTGGAAGGGAGGGGCCGGGGGTGGGTTGGCCCGTTGGCTGAGGATACCGCGCCTCATGCGCCGACCCACCCCCAACCCCTCCCTTCCAGGGAGGGGAGCGAAGTGCGGACCGACTGGACCCGCCCCGAAATCGCCGCGCTGTTCGACCTCCCGTTCGACGAACTCATGTATCGCGCGCAGACCATCCACCGCGCGCACCATGCGGTCGGCGAGGTGCAGCTCTGCACGCTCTTGTCGATCAAGACCGGCGGCTGCCCCGAGGATTGCGGCTATTGCTCGCAGTCCGCGTCCTCCGACTCCGGCCTGAAGGCGGAAAAGCTGATGGACGTCGACGCCGTCCTCGCCGACGCAGCCCAGGCCAAGGCCGCCGGCTCGCAGCGTTTCTGCATGGGTGCCGCCTGGCGTAACCCGAAGCCGCGCGACATGCCGAAGGTCGTCGCGATGGTCGAAGGCGTCCGCGCGATGGGGCTCGAGACGTGCATGACGCTCGGCATGCTCGACGCGGATCAGGCCAAACAACTCGCTGACGCCGGCCTCGATTACTACAACCACAATATCGACACCTCGCCGGAGAATTACGGCAACGTCATCACCACGCGCACCTTCGGCGACCGGCTGGAGACGCTGGCGAACGTGCGGGACGCGGGCATTTCAGTCTGCTGCGGCGGGATCGTCGGGATGGGCGAGACGCGCAGCGACCGCGTCGGCTTCGTTCACGCGCTCGCCACGCTGCCGCGCCACCCGGAGAGCGTCCCCGTCAACGCGCTGGTCCCGGTCAAGGGCACGCCGCTTGGCGACATGCTTGCCGGCACGCCGATGGCGCAGATCGACGATATCGAGTTCGTCCGGACGGTCGCCGTCGCACGGATCACGATGCCGCTCAGCATGGTGCGATTGTCGGCCGGGCGCGAGAGCATGTCCGAGGCCACTCAGGCGCTGTGCTTTATGGCGGGCGCGAACTCGATCTTCACCGGCGACAAGCTGCTGACGACCGGCAACGCCGGCGACAGCGCCGATGCGACGCTGCTGGCGAAGCTCGGGATGAAGCCGATGGTCGGCCCTGAACCGATGCGGGCCGCGGCGGAGTGATTGCGATAGGGCAGTCAATAATTGGAATTGGCACAGCCCTATTCATGTTTGCCGCACTGCCGCTGTGGTTTTGGTGGTTTCAGTCGAGGATAATCGATCACCTTCCCGACTACGCTAAGAAGCGAGCTCGACGTTATATGTTGATTGGGATTGTTTGGGTTGGCCTAACGATCTGGCTGGTCTGGAGTTTTGTTCTTCCAGACTGGTGGATAGCGGCAACCCCGTTGGTGACAGAGGAATAGGTTTCGATGTTCAAGAAAATCCTGGTCGCCAATCGGGGCGAGATCGCGTGTCGGGTCATGCGGACCGCCAAGGCGATGGGCATCAAGACCGTCGCGGTCTATTCCGACGCCGACGCGCGCGCGCCGCATGTGCTGATGGCCGACGAGTCCGTCCGGCTCGGACCGGCACCCGCCGCCGACAGCTATCTCAAGGCCGAACTGATCCTGCTCGCGGCCAAGGAAACCGGCGCCGACTGCATCCACCCCGGCTACGGCTTCCTCTCCGAACGCGAAAGTTTCGCACTGGCCTGCGCGGAGGCCGGGATCGCGTTCGTCGGCCCGCCCCCGAAAGCGATCGCCGCGATGGGCGACAAGATCGAATCGAAGAAGCTCGCCAAGGCCGCGGGCGTCAACGTCGTGCCGGGCTATCTCGGCGAGATCGACAGCACCGATCACGCGGTCGAGATCGCAGGCGGCATCGGCTATCCGGTGATGATGAAGGCATCGGCCGGCGGCGGCGGCAAGGGCATGCGGCTCGCCTACAGCGAACAGGACGTCCGCGAAGGCTTCGAGGCGACCAAGCGCGAAGGGCTGGCGAGCTTCGGCGACGACCGCGTGTTCATCGAGAAGTTCATCGAATCGCCGCGTCACATCGAGATCCAGCTGATCGGCGACCAGCACGGCAACATCGTCTATTTGAACGAGCGCGAATGCTCGATCCAGCGCCGCCACCAGAAGGTCGTCGAGGAGGCGCCGTCGCCGTTCGTGACGCCCAAGATGCGGAAAGCCATGGGCGAGCAGGCGGTCGCACTGGCGCAGGCGGTCGGCTATTATTCGGCGGGGACGGTCGAGCTGATCGTGTCGGGCGCGGACACGACGGGGGAGGGGTTCTACTTCCTCGAGATGAACACCCGGCTCCAGGTCGAGCATCCGGTGACGGAAGAGATCACCGGGCTCGATCTGGTCGAACTGATGATCCGCGTGGCGGCCGGCGAGCCGCTCGGGTTCGGGCAGGACGAGGTGAAGCTCGAGGGCTGGTCGATCGAGAACCGCGTGTATGCCGAGGACCCGTATCGCGGGTTCCTGCCGAGCATCGGGCGGCTGGTGCGCTACAATCCGCCCGAGCAATCCCCCTCCCGCTTGCGGGAGGGGTTAGGGGAGGGCGTGACATACATCCCGGCCACGACGCCGCTGGGTGAGCCCCTCCCCCAACCCCTCCCGCAAGCGGAAGGGGAGCAGAGAGTCCGTGTCGACGACGGCGTCCGCGAGGGCGGCGAGGTCAGCATGTTCTACGACCCGATGATCGCCAAGCTCATCACCTGGGCCCCTACCCGCGACGGCGCGATCGCCGCGCAGATCGCCGCGCTCGACGCGTTCGAGCTGGAAGGCCCCGGCAACAACATCGATTTCCTCTCGGCGATCATGCAGCACCCGCGCTTCCAGTCGGGCGCGCTTACCACCGGCTTCATCGCCGAGGAATATCCCGAGGGCTTCCACGGCGCGCCGGCCGATGCCGAACTGCTGAAGACGCTCGCCGCCGTCGCCGCCTTCGCTGCGACTGCCGAAGCCGACCGCGCCCGCCGCATCGACGGCCAGCTCGGCAAGCGCCTGCGTCCGCCGGCCGATTGGGTGGTGACGATTGGCAAGGCCGACCACGCGGTGACGGTCTCGACCGACGGCATCGCGGTCGATGGCGAAGACCTCGATTTGTCGCTCGAATACACGCCGGGCGACCGGATGGTGGTGGCCGACGGTCACGGCCCAGACGGCGACGAGCACCTGACGATCCGCATTGCCAAGGCCCGCGCCGGCTTCAAGCTGACGACGCGCGGCGCGAGCCACGTCGTCCGCGTGTTGCCCGCCCGCGTCGCGCCCTACACCGCGCACCTGATCGAGAAGGTCGCGCCGGATCTGTCGAAGTTCCTGATCTGCCCGATGCCGGGGCTGCTGGTGCGACTCGATGTCGCGGCGGGCGACAAGGTCGAGGCGGGGCAGCCGCTGGCGGTGGTCGAGGCGATGAAGATGGAGAATATCCTCCGCGCCGAGAAGACGGGGACGGTGAAGTCGGTCGCGGCAAAGACGGGCGATAGCCTCGCGGTTGATCAGGTGATCCTCGAGCTGGACTGAGCGACGCGGGACCGGTTCGGCCCCAACTATCGCCCATCCCGCCCGGTCATGCCGGACTCGTTCCGGCATCCACCGTCCCGCACATTCGATAGAACCGAGTATGCGGGGCGGTGGGCCCCGGCCTCCGCCGGGGTGACGGAGAGGGGTGGCGCGCCTTACTGCAAGCGCGGTCGGGGGAGGCTGACACATCCTTGTTCTCCCGCGAAGGCGGGAGCCCAGTCTGGACTCCCGCCTTCGTGTGAGAACATGAAGCGCGGGGGACGGCCGTGTGTGCGTGATCACGTCCCATTACACACCACCCCGGCGAAGGCCGGGGCCCAATTGGCAAGGTCGTCGTAACGAAAGATCGGCCTCAACCACGACCGGCCCCCAATTGGGCCCCGGCCTTCGCCGGGGTGGTGCCAGCAGGCGCGTTCCACCCCCCTCCCGTTTCCCCGCCCGCCGCTGTACAGCAACCCGCATGACCCTCCTTCGTTACCTTGCCGCGCTGCTGCTCGCGATCACCGCGCTACCCGCCCTCGCGCAGGACGAAGCCAAGGTCGCGACCGTTGCCGCCAGCCTCACCAAGGCGTCGGCGGAACTCCAGGCGATCGACGACGCCACCCCCGCCGCGCGCGACGACAAGGCGCGGCAGGCGCTCAGGGATCGCGCGCAGGTCGTGCAGACCACCGCCGCCGATGCGGTCCGCACGCTCACGCCGGAGATGGCGCTGGTCCAGGCGCGCGTCGCGGAACTCGGCGCCGCCACTCCGGGCGTGGTCGAGGCGCCCGAGATCCGCACCGAACGCCGGCTCCTCGCGCAGAGCCAGTCGGCGATCGACTCGGCGATCAAGCGCGCGCGCCTCATCGGGATCGAGGCCAAGCAGCAGATCGACGATATCGGTGCGGCCGAGGCGGAGGAACTCGGCCAGCAATTGTCCGAAAACACCGGATCGCCGCTGTCGCCGACATTGTGGGCCGCGATCGTCGATCATTTCCCGCGGGATTCCGCGCGGCTGATGCGGTTCGTCAACACCGAGATCCGCCAGTTCGGTGCGCGGCTCGACATGCGCGCCGGGACCGGCCTGGCGATCGGACTCCTCACCGCGCTGATACTAGTCGTGCCGTTGCGGGGCTGGCTGCACGGTGTCGGTCGGCGATACGCGACCAACCACGCTCCCGGCGGGCGGCTGCGGCGCTCGGCCTACGCGCTGTGGCTGGTGGTGATCGGCACCGCGCTGCCGGGGCTTGCGGCGTGGGCGATCGTCGCGTCGCTGCGCTGGGGCGGGCTCGTCTCGCCCGCGTGGAGCCGGTTCGGCGCGATCTTCGTCGGGATCTCGTGGTTTGCGGCGTTCGTCTCGTCGCTCGGCGGCGCGCTGTTGCTGCGGACCCAGCCGACCTGGCGGCTGCTGCCGATCGGCGATGCCGCCGCGCAGGCGCTCCGGCCGTATAGCTGGATGGCGGCGGCGCTGATCTTCGGCGGGCAGCTGCTGATCGCGACCAACCTGCTGATCGGCGTCAGCGCGCCCGCGTCGAGCGCCGCCAACGCGCTCGTCGCGCTGTTGCATATCGTCCTGCTCGGCGCGATCCTGGTGACTCTCGGCCGCCTGCGCGCCGCCGCGCTGCCCGATCCGGCCAAGCCCGCGCGCAACACATTGCTCGCGATCGTCGCGACCCTGGTCTGGCTGGTGCTGGTCGCAGCGTTCTTCGCCGGGCTGATCGGCTATGTGAATTTGGCGCTGAAGGTCGCGACGTGGCTGGTCTGGGGCGCGATCGTCGGCGCGACTTTGTACCTGATGATGACCTTCACCGACGACGCCTGCCGGACGTTGCTGTCGAGCGGCAACCGCCTAGGCCGTTCGGCGAACAGCGGGTTCGGCGTCGACAACAAGACCGTCGACCAGATCGGCGTGCTGCTGTCGGCGGTGCTGCGGCTGTTGCTGATCATGCTCGCGGTCGGCGCGGTGATGGCGCCGTTCGGGGCGGGCGTGGGCTCGGCGTTCGAGCTGTTCGGCACGGTCGCGAACGGTATCACGATCGGGCAGGTCACGATCTCGCCTGGGGCGGTGCTGCGCTCGATCGCGGTATTGTTCGTCGCGCTCGCGATCATGCGCGGGCTGCAGCATTGGCTGGTGAACAGCTATCTGCCGACCACCGCGATGGATGCCGGCGCGCAGAATTCGGTGACGATGGTCGCGCGCTATGCCGGGATCATCGCCGCGGTGCTGTGGTCGCTCGGTGCGCTCGGCATCGGCATGGAAAAGCTGGCCGTGGTGCTCGGCGCGCTGTCGGTCGGCATCGGCTTCGGCCTCCAGGCGATCACGCAGAACTTTGTCTCGGGGCTGATCCTGCTCGCCGAGCGCCCGGTGAAGATCGGCGATCTCGTCCGGATCGGCAACATGGAGGGCGACGTCAAACGCATCAACGTGCGCTCGACCGAGATCGAGGTGGCGGACCGCTCGACGCTGATCGTGCCGAATTCCGAACTGATCACCAAGACGATCCAGAACATGACGCTGGCCGCGCCGATCGGTCGGATCCAGCTGCAATTCTCGGTGCCGCTCGAGGAGGATCTCGATGCGGTGCGGACGATGGTGCTGGCGGCGTTCGCGGAGAAGCACGAGGTGCTCGACCATCCCGAATCCAAGGTGTTCATCGACTCGATCGATGCCGGTCGCGCCAAGTTCAACTGCTTCGCCTATGTGGCCAGTCCCCGCGATGCGTACCCGATCCGCAGCGAACTGCTGTTCACGCTGCTCCGCCAGTTCCGCGAGGCGGGGATCGAAGTCGGCTCGACCGCGACCAAGATGGAGATCGTCGGTGGCACGCCGACCCCGTTCATGCCCGATCAGAATAGGGCATAGGGCAACGACACGCTGAAGCTCGATCCCGCCGCCATCGTCCCGCGCGGGCGGATTCGGATCGTGGTGACGGCCTGGGGTGCGACGGTCGGATCATAGCTCCAGCTCGTCCCGCCGTTCGCCGAGAAATCGACGTCGTCGGTCGTGCTCGCGGGGGTGGCATAGGTCACGGCCAGCGACGATGCGGGCGATCCTTCCGCGGTGGTCACGAACGCGGGTGAGGCGGTCCCGTCGCCGTCCAGCGCGACGGCGGCGCGGGTGGGGGTCGGCAGCACGACGGCAACCGAGTTGGCGTCGACGGCGACGATATCGGGGTTGGTCAGCGTGATCGTCGTGCGCTGTTTGCTGCCGGGGATCGCGCGCGGATTATTGGTGGCGGAGATCGGATCATAGGTCGTGCGGGTGGTGATGACGACCGCGACCGGCCTGGCCGAGACGATCATCGTCACGTCGACCCTGGCCGAGGTGACGGTGCTGCTTTGGTCGAGCGTACCGACGCATATCCCCAGCACGCCGAGCAGCGAACAGAAGCGCCATTCCCAGCCGATCGTGAAGCTGCCGGTGTAGGTCCCCGGCTTGACCGCGGTCAGCGACGACGGTCGGACATGGACCTGGACGTTGCGCGCCGTTCCGCCCAGCAATCCGAGCAGGTTGATGATGCCGCCATTCATGTAGACGAACGGCGTGCCGGGCGTGAACGGATATGCCCCGGCGCTGTCGGCCGCGACGACATAGCGGGCGGTGACGGTATCGGCGGCGTTGGTCGAGGTCAGCTTGAACCCGTCCGCGCTGGTTACCGTGGCGCGCAGGAAATTGCCCGTCAGCAGCGATATGACCGTTCCCGGACAATCGAATCCACCCGGCACCGCGCTGTACGGCGGCGCGCCATTGACCAGTGCCGGTGGCGAATAGGTGCCGAGCGCGGTCGGGCCGGTATTGGTGACCGTGCACGCCGCCCATGCCGATGACGGTGCGCAGGCAAGGACGGCGAAGAACAGTTTCGGCAATCCGGTCGTCAACGCGTCGCCCCCCCCGGCACAAGATATCCGAACGACCTTGGCCGGCATTCGTTAATGCGTTTTGAAGAACCTGATTCGGGTCTTTCCGCAGGTCGAAATGGTCTGCGATGCCTTGCCCGGCGCGCCGAAACACTCGAAACAGCCGGCATGACGATCGCCCCCTCCAAAGCCCGCCCCAGCACCGTCCTGATCGCCAGCGTCGCCACCGCGGCGCTGGCGGGGCTGTTGTTCGGCTTCGACACCGCGGTGATCGCCGGCGTCACCGGCGCGCTGAAGGCGAAGTTCGCGCTGAGCGAGGCGTGGCTCGGCTTTACCGTGTCGTCGGCATTATGGGGTACGCTGATCGGCGCGCTGTTCGTCGGCATGCCCGGCGATCGCTATGGCAGTCGCAACGTGCTGCGGATGCTCGCCTTCCTGTACGTCGTCACCGCGCTCGGCTGTGCATTGGCGTGGAACTGGCACAGTTTCCTGGGCTTCCGCTTCATCAACGGCATCGCGATCGGCGGCTCGTCGGTGCTCGCGCCCGCCTATATCGCCGAGCTGGCGCCGCCCGCACAGCGCGGCAAGATGGTCGGCGGATTCCAGTTCGCGGTCATCCTCGGCATCCTGCTCGCCTATGTGTCGAACGCGATCATCGGTTCGCTCGGGCTCGGCGATGTAGAGTGGCGGTGGAAGCTCGGGATCGTCGCGGCCCCGTCGCTGGTGTTCTTCGCGCTGCTGTTCCGCATCCCCAATTCGCCGCGCTGGCTGCTCGCCAAGGGGCGCGATGCGGAGGCGAAGGACGTGCTGGCGATGGTCGGGATGAGCCCCGACATCGCGCGGCGCGAACTCGATGCGCCGAAGGGCGACGCCAAGCTCTCCTGGTCGCGCCACCGCAAGCCGATCACGCTCGCCTTCCTGGTCGCGATGTTCAACCAGTTCAGCGGCATCAACGCGTTCCTCTATTACCTGAACGACATCTTCAAGGCGTCCGGCGGCAGCCTCTCGCCCGATCTCCAGGCGGTGATGATCGGTGTCGCCAACATGGTCTTCACATTGCTCGGGATGCTGCTGATTGACCGGATCGGGCGGCGTACGCTGCTGCTCTGGGGCTCGGCCGGCATGACCGCGGCGCTGACCGTCGGCGGGCTCGCGCTGCTGGGCGTTCTGCCGAGCTGGCTGCTGCTGCCGTCGCTGATCGTGTTCATCATGTTCTTCGCCCCCGGTTCGGGCGCGGTGATCTGGGTGTATATCTCGGAGGTGTTCCCGCAGAACGTTCGCGCGCGCGGATCGAGCATCGGTTCGTCGAGCCATTGGGGCTGGAACGCGGTGATCGCTCAGGTCTTCCCCGTCGCCGCCGCCTGGTCGGCGGGCGTGCCGTTCCTGTTCTTCGCGGCGATGATGGCGGTCCAGTTCGTGACCGTGTTCTTCTACTTCCCGGAGACCAAGGGTGTGCCGCTCGAGGACATGGACGCACATCTGGCGCGTTGAACGGGCATAATCCTGCGACAATTGCCCTTTAGTCGAGCCCCTTGATCGAGGGCGATCATCGGGAAATAGCGACTATGCGTACATTGGGTCTGGTTCTGGCGGTAAGCGCGCCTGCGATGGCGGCGGCGCAACAGGCCCCGTCGGCGCCTGCCTCACCTGCACCTGCCGCGCAGGCTGCCGAAGAGGACGAAGCCGCCGATGCCGAGGAGATCGTCGTCACCGGATCGCGCAAACTGCCCGGTTCGGTGATCGGCGACATCCCGCCCGACCAGAGCCTGGGCCAGGCCGAAATCCGCTCCTACGGCGTCAGTTCGATCTCCGACCTGCTGAGCGAACTGAGCCCGCAGACGACCAGCGGCCGTGGCAGCGGTGGTGCGCCCGTCGTACTGCTCAACGGCCGTCGCATCTCCAGCTTCAGCGAAATCCGCGACATTCCGACCGAGGCGATCCAGCGCGTCGAGATCCTGCCCGAGGAGGTCGCGCTCAAATACGGCTATCGCGCGGACCAGAAGGTCGTGAACTTCGTCCTGCGCCGCCGTTTCCGCGCGGTGACCGCCGAAGCGACCGACAAGATGCCGACCGAGGGCGGCAGCAACACGCCACAGGGCGAACTCGACCTGCTCAACATCGCCCGCGATCGCCGGGTCAACCTGCATGTCGAATACACCTCGACCTCGGCGCTGACCGAGGCCGAGCGCGACATCACCCCGCCTGCCAGCACCGCGGTCGGCGCTAACGGCGGGATCGTCGATGCCACCCCGTTCCGCAGCCTGCAGGCCGCGACCAGCACCTTCACCGCCAACAGCGTGTATGCCCGCAACATCTTCGGCAACATCGGCGCGACCATCAACGGTCGTATCGAATCGACCGACAGCCGCAGCCTCAACGGCCTGCCCGTCGCCGCGCTGACTTTGGCGGATGGCACCGTCGTCAACCGCGCGTTCGACGACGAGGGCTTCCTCCCGCTCGCGCAACGCGTGTCGTCGATCGCCGCGCATCTCGGCACCACGCTCAACGGCGATATCGGCACGTGGCGCTGGAACGTCACCGGCAATTACGACCGCAGCGACACGCAGACCTTCACCGGTACCGGCGTCGACGCGACCGCATTCCAGACGCGGCTGACCGCCGGCGATCCGACCGCCAGCCCGTTCAACCGCCTTACCGCGAGCGATATCGGCGCGGCCCCCGGCAACCGCGCCTATGCCAGCCAGAGCACCGGCGGAGTCGATGCGGTGGCGAACGGCAACCTGTTCGACCTGCCGGCGGGCGCGGTCTCGACCACGCTCAAGCTCGGCGCGGAAACCGCCGATTTCAGCAGCCGCTCGTACCGCACCGACGATCTGCTCGGCGGTCAGGTGGCGCAGCGCGGCATGGTGTCGCGCGACACCGTCAACGGCCAGATCAACGTCGACGTACCGATCTCCAGCCGGTCGAAGGACGTGCTGCCGTTCCTCGGCACGCTGTCGGCGAACTTCAACCTCGCCGAGGATCATCTGTCGGATTTCGGCACGCTGACCACGCTCGGCTATGGTGCGAACTGGTCGCCGATCGACGGCGTCCGCGTGATCGCCTCGGTGACCGACACCGACGAGGCGCCGACCGCGCAGCAACTCGGCAACCCGTCGATCACCACGCCCAACGTCCGGATCTTCGATTACGTGCGCGGCACGACCGCGACCGTCACGACGATCAGCGGCGGCAATCCAGGGCTCATCGCGGACAACAACCACGTCAAGAAGGTCGGCCTGACGCTCAAGCCGTGGACCGCCAAGGACCTGTCGATCACCGCGAACTATGTCGAGAGTCGCGTCGAAAACCCGATCGCCGCCTTCCCGTCGGCGACGGCCGCGATCGAGGCGGCGTTTCCCGACCGCTTCATCCGCGACGACGCGGGCAATCTGCTGCAGGTCGATCGCCGCCCGATCAACTATGCCCGCAGCGAACGTTCCGAACTGCGCTGGGGCATCAATTTCTCCGCCCCGCTCAAGTCGAAGATCCAGCGCGAACTGGAGGCGTATCGCGCAGGGACCGGCCCCAACCCGTTCGAGGGGATGCAGCCCCCCGGCGGTTTCCGTCGTCCCGAAGGCGCCAACGGCACCGGTCGCGGTGCCGGTCCGGACGGCGGTCCAAGGGGCGGGGGCGGCCGTGGCGGCGGGCGCGGCTTCGGCGGTCGCGGGGGGCAGGCGGGCGGCCGCGTCCAGTTCGCGGTCTATCACACCTGGCACTTCACCGACCGGGTGCTCGTGGCGAACGGCGGCCCGAGCCTCAACCTGCTCGACGGCGACGCGATCGGCAGCAGCGGCGGCCAGTCGCGTCACGAACTGGAGGCGCAGGCCGGCTATACCAACAATGGCCTCGGCGCGCGCATCTCCGCCAACTACGCGACCGGTACGCGCGTCAACGGCGGCACCGCCGCCGCGCCGGAAACGCTCAACTTCGGCGGCCTCGCGACCGCCAATCTCCGCCTGTTCGCCGACCTCGGCCAGCGCCTCGAATGGGTCAAGGCGCGCCCCTGGCTGCGCGGCATGCGGATCAGCCTGTCGGTCGAGAACGTCCTCAATACTCGCCAGCGCGTGACCGACGCGACCGGCGCGACGCCGAACAACTACCAGCCCGATTACCTCGATCCGCTGGGCCGCACCGTCAGGCTCAGCATCCGCAAGCTGTTCTTCTGATCCCATCGGCGCGGTGGCGGCGCGCGGTCGGCGCGGTGTTCCGCGGCTGGCACGGACTGCGCCGGGGCAGGGCGTCGATCCTTCGAAAATCGACCCATCAATCCTGTTGCCCGCCGACGAAGCCCGCCTATGCTGCGACGACATCATTCGAATTCGGGGTATCGTTCGACCATGACACGCAAACTGAGCGCGCTTGCCGGCGTCGCTGCAATCGCCCTCGTCTCGCCCGGCCTGGCCTCGCCCGCGTCCGGCCAGGCGCAGCGGCCGACGCCCGCAGCCAAGCCCGCCCCGGTCGCCGACCTCGTGAAGTCGGTCGATATCCCCTACCAGCAGTTCACGCTGAAGAACGGCCTGCGCGTCGTCGTGCATATCGATCGCAAGGCGCCCGTCGTGGCGGTGTCGGTCTGGTATAATGTCGGGTCGAAGTTCGAGCCCAAGGGCAAGACCGGCTTCGCGCATCTGTTCGAGCATCTGATGTTCAACGGCTCCGAGAACGCACCGGGCGATTTCTTCGAGCCACTGAAACAGGTCGGCGCCACCGACTTCAACGGCACCACCTATTTCGATCGCACCAATTATTTCGAGACGGTGCCGACCGCGGCGCTCGACCGCGCACTGTTCCTCGAATCCGACCGGATGGGCTATCTGACGGGCGCGATCACGCAGGGCGTGCTCGACGAGCAGCGCGGCGTCGTCCAGAACGAAAAGCGCCAGGGCGACAACCAGCCCTACGGCCTGACCCAGTACAAGATCACCGAAGGGCTGTTCCCGGCGGATCATCCGTACGGCCACACCACGATCGGCTCGATGGCGGATCTCGATGCGGCATCGCTGCAGACCGTGAAGGACTGGTTCAAGGATCATTACGGCCCGAACAACGCGGTGCTGGTGCTCGCCGGCGATGTCGATACGGCGACCGCAAAGCGTTTCGCCGAGAAGTATTTCGGCGGCATTCCAAAGGGGCCCGAAAGCATCGTGCCGCCCGCGCCGATCCCGGCCCTGCCTGCGCCGGTCAGCGAGACGATCAAGGACCGCGTCGCCGCGGTGATGATCAGCCGCAACTGGGTGGTCCCCGGCCTGAACGACAAGGACGGCACCGCGCTGGACGTCGCGGCGGGTGTGCTCGGCGGCCTCGCCAGCAGCCGGTTCGACACCGCGCTGGTCAAGAAGGAGAAACTGGTCACGCGGATTTCCGCCGAGAACAGCAGCTTCAGCCAGCTCGGCATGTTCGAGATCCAGGCGATCGTCCGCGAGGGCGTCGACCCCGCGCTGGTAAACAAGCGGATCGACGAGATCCTCGCGGACTTCCTCAAGAACGGCCCGACCGCCGACGAAGTCAGCCGCGTCGCGACGACGACGGCGGCGCGCAGGATGGAGGGGCTCGAATCGGTCGGCGGCTTCGGCGGCAAGGCGGTCGCGCTGGCCGAGGGCGCGCTGTATTCGAACGATCCGGGCTTCTACAAGAAACAGCTCCTGCAGCTCGCGGCGGAAACGCCCGCCGGCGTGCGCGCGGCGGCGGCGAAGTGGCTGTCGCGGCCGGCCTATTCGCTGACCGTCGTGCCCGGTGCGCGCGATGCCTATGCCAATGCGGTCGTCCCGCCCAAGGCCAATGTGGTGCCCGCGCCCGAAGCGCCGCCGAAGGGGACGCGCGGACCGTTGCCGGCGGTCGGTACGGTCGCGGGGCTGAGCTTCCCGAAGGTCGAACGCACGCGCCTGAGCAACGGTATCGAGGTCGTCTACGCACAGCGCGACGCGGTGCCGGTGACGCAGGCGGTGCTGAGCTTCGATGCCGGAGTCGCGGCCGACGTGCCCACCAAGCTCGGCACACAGAAGCTGACGCTGTCGATGATGGACGAGGGCACCGTGACGCGCGATTCGGTCGCCTTGGCGGAAGCCAAGGAGCGGCTTGGTGCGGATATCGGCTCGGGCGCATCGAACGACCGGACCTTCCTGTCGTTGCAGGTGCCGAGCGCCAATCTCGTACCCGCGGTCGACCTGTTCGCGGACATCGCGCAGAACCCGGCGTTCGCCGATGCCGAGGTCGCGCGCGTCAAGAACCAGCAATTGGCGCAGATCGCGCAGGAACTGACCAGTCCGCAGGGGCTGGCCACCCGCGTCCTGCCCAAGCTGCTCGGGCCGACCTCGCCTTATGCCAAGGCGCAGGGCAGCGGCGATCCGAAGGCGGTGGCGGCGCTGACGCGTGCCGATCTGGTCGCGTTCCAGCAGGCGTGGCTGCGGCCCGACAAGGCGAAGATCTTCGTCGTCAGCGATCGTCCGCTCGCCGAGGTGAAGGCGGCGCTCGATGCGCGGTTCGGGACATGGCGTCCGGCCGGGGCGCCCGGCGTGAAGGCGTTTCCCGCGACCGTGACGCCGTCCGCGCCGAAGATCGTGCTGATCGACCGGCCCGACAGCCCGCAGTCGCTGATCGTCGCCGGTGTGCCGACGGGCCTGAAGGGCACGCAGGACCTGTTGCCGATCGCGACCGCGAACGATGCGCTCGGTGGGAGCTTCCTCGGCCGCGTCAACATGGACCTGCGCGAGACGAAGCATTGGTCGTACGGCGTGTCGGGGCGCTTCCAGCAGAACGAGCAGGCCGCGCCCTATGTCCTGTCGGCGCCGGTGCAGGCGGATCAGACCGGTCCGTCGATCGCTGCGCTTCGCGATGATATCGGCGGGTTCCTCGGCAAGGAGCCGATGACGCAGGTCGAGTTCGACCGCGCGATCAACGGCGCGATCCGCTCGCTGTCGGGCAATTTCGAAACGTCCGACGCGGTGCTCGGCGCGATGCAGCAGAACGACCTGCTCAAGCGGCCCGACGATTACTACGCGACGATCACGCAGCGCTATCAAGGGCTTAACCTGCCGCAACTCAACACCGCGATCCAGCAGGCGCTCGATCCGAAGAAGACGATCTGGGTCGTGGTCGGCGATGCGAAGACGGTGCGGCCGCAACTTGACAGCATCGGCCTGCCGGTCGAGGTCATCCCCGCGGCGTCGGTTGCCGGCGCCAAATAATTGCAGAGCCCGGGCGTTCCGGGCGGTGCTTCAGGAGAGAGAATAATGGCAAACGTCGATGGCAGCTGGGATTGCGTGGTCAAATCGCCGCTTGGCGATCAGAAGATGACGCTGACCGTCAACAGCGCCGGCAGCACCTTTACCGGCGCGGTGTCGGGCGCGATGGGCGGCATGGACGTCACCGGCGAGGTCGATGGCGACACGATCACCTGGAAGCAGAGCATGACCGTGCCGATGCCGATGACGCTCGACTGCAAGGCGACCGTCGAGGACGACGTCCTCAAGGGCAGCGTCGCAGCCGGCGCCTTCGGCAGCTTCCCGCTGACCGGCACGCGGACGGCCTGACAGAGTATCGAAGAGCGTGACACCCGACCCTCCCGAGGCCCCGTCATCCCAGCGAAAGCTGGGATCTCATCGAGGGGCCACCGGCACCCGCCAAGTGGGAGACCCCAGCTTCCGCTGGGGTGACGATATTTGGCGGAGGGTGATCACGCGATCGGTACACTAGCTACGCTATGGGAGGGGCTCGTATTTCCGCACGGAAAGGCGAGCCTTTTTCTTTTTCGGTCCGGGAGGGAAGGAAGAAGAAAATGAAGTCTACGCCCCGTTTGCTTACTGCCTGCGCGATCACCGCGCTTGCGCTCGCCACCCCCGCGATCACCACCCCCGCGACCGCACAGAATTACGACGAACGCCCCGCCAAGATGGCACCCCGCGACGTCGGCTACGACTATGTTCGCAAAGTCGTCGAGATCCCGATGCGCGACGGGGTCAAGCTGCACACCGTCATCATCGTGCCCAAGGGCGCGAAGGACGCCGGCATCCTGATGACGCGCACGCCCTATGACGCCGACGGCCAGACCAAGGTCGACAGCGGCACCTATGCGGGCATCCTCGCGCACGGCGATGGCGCTGGCGACGTGATCGCCGCGGCGGGCTATATCCGCGTGATCCAGGACGTTCGCGGGATGCACGGGTCGGAGGGCATCTACATGATGAACCCCGCGCGCGCCGGCACGCCGCAAAACCCGACCAAGACCGACGACTCCACCGACACCTACGACACGATCGACTGGCTGGTGAAGCACGTCCCCGAATCCAACGGCCGCGTCGGGATCAGCGGGATCAGCTATGACGGCTTCCTGCCGCTGATGGCGCTGATCAACCCGCATCCGGCGCTGAAAGTGTCGGTGCCGATGAACCCGATGGTCGATGGCTGGCGCGGCGACGACTGGTTCCACAACGGCGCCTTCCGCGAAGGCATGATGCCGTACATCCTCGGACAGGAGGCGAACAAGGACGCCGGCACGCCGTGGATCACCGACACCGCCGACGATTACGACTATTACCTCAAGGGCGGCTCGGCCGGCGCGATCGGCAAGGCGCAGGGCCTCGAACAGCTCGGCTTCTGGCGCAAGATCACGCAGCATCCCGCCTACGACTCGTTCTGGTCGACCCAGGCGATGGATACCGTGCTCGCCGGCCAGCCGCTGAAGGTGCCGACGCTGATCGTCGGCGGCCTGTGGGATCAGGAGGACATCTACGGCGCGCCGGCCGTGTATCGCGCGCTCGAGCCCAAGGACACCGCCAACGACATGGTCTATCTGTCGATGGGGCCCTGGTATCACGGGCAGGAGGTGCGCGACGGCAGCGCGCTGGGCGCGATCAAATGGGACGCGGACACCGCCAAATGGTGGCGCTGGCACGTCCTCGCGCCGTTCCTCGCGCATTATCTGAAGAGCGACCAGCCGGCGATGGACGTCGCGCCGGTGACGGTGTTCCAGACCGGGCGCAACGAGTGGCAGAAGCTCCAGAGCTGGCCGACCGCGCAGACTCCGGGCACGCCGCTCTACCTGAAGCCCGGCGGTGCGCTCGGCTTCCAGGCGGCGGGCGGCGCGGCGACGACTGCGGACTATATATCCGACCCGGCGGCCCCGGTCAGCTACCGGGTGCGCCCGACGCTGCCGACCTATGCGAGCGGATCGACGTGGAAACAGTGGCTGGTCGACGATCAGCGCGGGGTCTCCGGCCGTCCCGACGTGCTGACCTTCACCACCGATGCGCTGACCGCTCCGACGACGATCGCGGGTGTGCCGGAAGTGAACCTGACCGCCTCGACGACCGGTACCGACAGCGACTGGGTGGTGAAGCTGATCGACGTGTATCCGGACGTCTATCCCGGCGACAAGGCGATGGCGGGCTATCAGTTGTCGGTCGCGATGGACATCTTCCGCGGGCGCTACCGCGAGGATCTGGCCGTCGCCAAGCCGATCGCGGCGAACGTGCCGCTCAAATACCAGTTCGCCTTGCCGACTACCAATCACGTGTTCCTGCCGGGGCACAAGATCATGGTGCAGGTGCAGTCGAGCTGGTTCCCGCTCTACGATCGCAACCCCCAGACCTTCGTCCCGAACATCTTCTTTGCGCAACCCAAGGATTACGTGAAGGCGACGCAGAAGATCACCGTCGCGGGCCCCGACGAGAGCTATATCAGCCTGCCGCTGGTACGCTGAACTCCTGCATCACCCCGGGTGCGATCCGGGGTGATGTAAGGAAATGACTATCCTGCATATATTGGCGTTTGCTCGCGTAACTGGTTCTTAGGAGGCGGTGGGGCATGGACCTGTCGCACAACAGACCGGATCGCCGATGATACGCCTCCCCCTGATCGCGCCAAACCCGCCACGCCTGAGCGAGCATCTCGATGCACTGCGCCGGGTCGAGGCATCGGGCGTGTTCAGCAACAACGGCCCCGAGGTTCGCGCGTTCGAGGCCGGGATGACCGACACGCTGTTCGGCGGCCACGGTGCGTGTCTCGCGGTCCGCAACGCCACCTTGGGGCTGATGCTCGCGATTCGCCACGCATCGGGGATGCGGACGGGCGGGCTCGACCCGAAACAGGGCACGCTGGCGCTGATGCCCGCGCTCACCTTCGCCGCGACCGCGCAGGCGGCGGCATGGGCGGGGCTGACGCCGCTGGTCTGCGATATCGATCCGGACGACTGGGGCGCCTGCGCGCTGGAGGAGGAGCGGTTGCTCCAGCGCTATGGCGAGCGGATCGGCGTGGTCGTGCCCTATGCGACCTTCGGCAACGCGATCGACCTCGACCGCTACTTGCATTTCCAGCGGCGCTACGGCGTCGGCGTGGTGGTCGATGCGGCCTCGTCGCTCGGCACGCTCGACGATGCGGGGCTGGGCTTCGGTGCGCGCGCGCCGTTCGCGGTGGTCCATTCGATGCACGCGACCAAGACGTTCGCGGTCGGCGAGGGCGGGCTGATCCACAGCGGCGACGTCGACCTGATCGCGACGCTGCGCTCGATGGGCAATTTCGGGTTCGAGGGCAGCCGCAACGCCACGCTGCCGGGGATCAACGCCAAGCTGCCGGAGATCACCGCGATCATCGCGCAGGCCAAGCTCGCCGAGATCGACGCGATCGCCGATCACCGCGCGGTGCTGGACGACACTTACCGTACGACGCTGCCCGATTTCCAGTTCCAGGCGGTGTCGGGCCGCCGCCGCGCGATGCAGTTCATGCCCGTTCTCCTCCCCGAGCATATCGCACATCACCGCGACGCGATCGTCGAAAGCATCGAGGCGGACGGCGTCGGTTGCGGCCGCTATTTCAGCCCGCACCTCGGCGAACAGCCCTGGTTCCAGGCGACCGCGATGATCGAGCCGACCCCGGTTGCGGACAGGATCGCCGGACGGATGCTGTCGCTGCCGATCACCGACGCGATGTCGGTCGAGGATGCGCGGCGGGCGGCGACCGCGCTGGCCTCGGCATGCGCGGCGATTCTCCGGCCGCGCGATCGACGCGCGTCGGTGCGCGGCCCGGGTGGTGCCATCGCCTCGGTTATCGTGATCGGCGGCGGTCCCGCCGGGACGGCGATGCTGACCTCGGCGACCAAGCGCGGTCTGCTCCCCGATCTCGCCGCGTCGGGGCTGATGGTGATCGAGCGCGGCAACGCGATCGGTGGCGGGCGGCTCGGGCGCTATGCGATCACGTCGGATTCGACCGCGCAGACCTTCCTGACCGCGGTCCGCGACAATGTGCATCCCGAACTCGCGCGGCTGGTCGATCACCCCGCCGGGCGTGCGGTCGCGGCGCATGAGGGCGCATTGGGCGTGCCGCTGACCGAGGTCGGGCCGCTGTTGCGCGCGACCGGCGACCGGCTGACCGACATCGTCCGCGAGAATGGCGGCACCGTGCTGACCGGACACGAGGCGCTGGGTGCGAAACGTGTCGGCGACGGCTTGTGGAGCGTCCAGGTCCGCCGGCTGGCCGATGGCCACGTCTTCGACCAGCTCGCGCGCAACGTCGTCGTCGCGACCGGCGGTCACCAGCCGCTCGACCGGCTCGCGACGCAGCGCGTTGCGGGGGCCAGCCTCGTCGATCTCGCGAGCGGACGGCTGCTCCAGTCGGACGACGTGCTGACCGTCGGCGGGTTCGAGAAGGTCGCGGATATCCTGACCGGCAGGCGCAACCCGAAGATCGCGGTGATCGGCGGCTCGACCAGCGCGCTGACGACGATCGCGCTGCTGCTGAAGAGCCAACCGGCGCTGCCGCTCGGGGCAGGGGCCGTCACGCTGTTGCACCGCCGGCCGCTGCGCCCCTTCTATCATTCGGTCGAGGCGGCGCATGCCGAGGGGTTCACCGATTTCGGCCCCGACGACATCTGCCCGGTGTCGGGGTTCGTCTACCGCCTTGCCGGCTTCCGCCTCGAGGCGCGCGATCTGGTGCTGCGGATGCTCGGCATCGACGGTCGCGCGCCCGATCCCCGCGTGACGCTGCACCGCATTTCGGGCGACGACGACGCGCGCGCACGGGCGGCGATCGAGGAAGCGGATCTGGTCGTTGCCGCGCTTGGCTATCGCCCGATCGGCATGCCCGTAGTCGATCGCGACGGCACCCAGATACCGCTCGCGGCGCATGACGGTCAGCCGATGGTCGATCGCCATTGCCGCGTGGTCGATGCCGACGGCGCACCGATCCCCGGACTCTACGGGCTGGGACTGGCGGCGGGTTTCGTGCCATGGGGACCGCTTGGCGGCGAGAGCAGTTTTTCGGGCCAGGCCAATGGCTTGTGGCTATGGCAGAACGATGTGGGGCTGATGATCATCGATCAGGTGATGGCGTCGAAGGCACTGGCGGCAGCGTGACGTCGCGCGATCGAAACGCCGATCCCGCGGTCAGCGTGGTCATGGCCGCGTATAATGGCGCCGGTCTGATCGAGGAGACGCTCGCCAGCCTCCAGGCGCAGATTTTCGGCGATTTCGAGGTGATCGTGGTCGACGATTACTCGACCGACGACACCCGCGAGGTGGTGCGCGCCTGGCCCGATCCGCGCGTGCGACTGGTCGTTATGGCGAAGAACGGCGGCCCGGTGCTCGCGCGCAACCGCGGTTTCGCCGAGGCGCGTGGGCGCTACATCGCCGCGCTCGATCATGACGATATCTGCCGCCCCGATCGCTTCGCGCGGCAGGTGGCGTATCTCGACGCGCATCCCGACACCGTGCTGCTGGGCACCGCTGCCGAGCTTTTGACCGCAGGCGTGGTCGGTCCGTCCAGCTATGCGCCGACCACCACGCCCGCGCTGGTCGCATGGCTGACCTGCATCGAGAATCCGCTGGTCTGGTCGTCGACGATGATGCGGACCGAGGTGGCGCGGCGGCTCGATCCGGTGACGCGGCCCGAGCTCCTCTATGCCGAGGATTTCGACCTATATCAGCGGATCCAGCATTTCGGTGCGATCGCGCGGCTCGACGAGGCGCTGGTGCTGTACCGCGTCCATCCCGGCGGCGTCTCGAAGCGCTTCGTCGATACGATGGAGGCGGCTTCGGTCCGCGTCCTGACCGAACGCTATGCCCGGCTGTTCGACGATCGCGCGGAGCGGGTGGCGCGGCTGATCATGCTGCACAACATGGCCAAGCGCCCGGTCCCCGATCGCGCCGCGCTGGCGACGCTGGGCAGTGCGCTGAGCGTGATCCAGGCGGATTTCCTGGCGACGCACGACTGTTCCGCGCACGACATCCGCCTGATCCGCTGGGAAACCGCCCGGCGCTGGGGCGATATCGGCCGGGCGGGTCTGCGCGCGGGAACGGTGCGGCTGGCGGACGTGCTGGCGGTGCGGCCCGATCATCTCGGGCTGGGCTATGCCGGACTGGAGGCGCTGCTCTGGTCGGGCCTCATCGGCGGCGTCCGCCGCGCGCGCCGTCGCATGGAGCAGAGCCGGATGGCGCAGACTACGGGGTAGAGACCGCGGGGTAGCTACCTCGCCAAGATCGTCACCCCAGCGAAAGCTGGGGTATCTCACGTGTCAGGCGACGCCCGCCAAACCGGGAAATCCCAGCTTTCGCTGGGATGACGGGCCTTGGGTACGCCGCGTTATTCCAAATCCCGACATCCTCGCCAAAATCCGTCACCCCAGCGAAGGCTGGGGTATCTTCCGTGTCAGGTGACGCCCGACAAACCGAAATATCCCAGCGTCCGCTGGGATGACGGGAAGCAGGTGTATCTCAGACCTTCGCCGCGTAGATCATCCGGCCGGCACCGAGCCGCGCGAACACCTGGTCCAGATCGCGTTCGCCGACCGCGAAGCAGCCCTGGCTGCGGCCGAGCATGCCGTGGGTCTCGATCATGTCCTTGTTCGCATACCAGGCCGAATGCACAACGATCGCACGGTCCAGCGCGTTGTCGTTGGTCGGATCGAGCCCGATCAGGCGCTGCGAGCGGCCATGCTTGCCGACATAATATTCGTCGGTGACGAACGCGCCCTCCGACGAGGCGTTCGAGCCGAAGCGGTTCGAGAAGCGCTCCAGATACCCGGTATGCGCCGGATCCGAGCCGCTGCCGTGCGCGACCAGCAACGACGTGCTGCGCCCGCTGGCGAGATCGATGAAGTGAAACCGCGGCTTGCCCGACGGCGCCGCGAAATCGGCGATCGCGATGCGGTCGTGATGCTGGATGCGGCTGCCGTGACGGCTGAGCGACGCCATCGCCTGGCGCAGCAGGTCGGGGCGAACCACCTTCGGCGACGTCACCGCAACCGTGGTGCGTGGCAGCGGTGGCTGCGACATCGGCTTCAGGTCGCGCGCCGTCAGCGGGCGGCCGAGCCGTGTCGTTGCGGAGACGGTACCCGGTACCGCCAGAGCCCCCGCCAATACCAAACCGTTCTTCAGAAGCGCGCGTCGCTCGCGCACAAGACCTTCGTCGTGCATCGATTTTCCCGTAATTGCCCCAGTTCCCGTAAAACCGGGTATAGCCGATTTTCGGTCAATATTCTGCAACCATTTCCACCGGTTGTGGGTCTGTTCCCTCGAACTACCCCGGCTTGGGGTCGGTTCGTCGACTCAACTCTCGCGGCGGCACATTCCAGAGAATCGTGCGTTGGGCGAATTATCGAGACGGATCTCGAGACTCAGGTGGCAGACGATAAGATGAGCAGGGTGGTACGGTCGGTTACGGCAATGGGGCTGGCCTTCGCGCTGTTGGCGGGCGCAAATCCCGCTCTGGCCGCATCTGCCGCGGCGATCGCTGCGATGCCGATCGAGCAGGCCGCGACCGAACTTTCGCCCAACCAGTTCGTCTGGAAGGACAATGGGTCGAGCGAGCCCGTCAGCATCGTCATCAGCCTGCTGGAGCAGCGCGCGTTCGTCTATCGCGGCTCGACGATGATCGCCGCGACGACGATCTCCAGCGGCAAGGACGGCAAGGACACGCCGCTCGGCACCTATCCGATCCTGCAGAAGAACGCGGTCCACATGTCGAACCTGTATAACGATGCCTCGATGCCGTTCATGCAGCGGCTGACCTGGGACGGCATCGCGATCCATGCCGGCCGGAACCCGGGCTTCCCCGATTCGCACGGCTGCATCCGCGTGCCGCTCGGCTTCGCCAAGCAGCTTTTCGGGGTGACGACGCTGGGGACGACCGTGACGGTGACGGACGATTTCGAGGGCGGCGTGATGCCGGAGCCGCCGGTCCCGGATCAGGAAACCGCGATTGCAAACCTGCGCCAGTCGGTCTCGCTCGATCGGTGATTGCGGATAGGCGAGGGCAGTAATCCCTTCCTTGTTCTCCCGCGAAGGCGGGAGCCCAGACTGGGTCCCCGCCTTCGCGGGGAAACAAACTTTGACGCAGGCGGCGGTAGGTCAGGCCGCGATCGGGAGTCCCAGCTCGACCAACCGCGCACGAAAATCCGCCGCGTCCGTGAACAGCACCGATTCGATCCCCAACGCCTGCGCCGCCGCCACGTTCGCCGCATTGTCGTCGACGAACACCGCGTCCTCCGCCGCCAACCCGAATCGCTTCAACGCCAGCCGATAGATCGCCGGATCCGGCTTCACCATCTTCTCCTCGCCCGACACGACCACATCGCGGAACCGGTCGAACAGCCGTGCTTCACGCGCGCGAAAGGGTGGCCAGAACTCGTGGCTGAAGTTGGTGATCGCGAACAGCGGGACGCCGACCGAATCGAGCTCCTCGACGATCTCGTGCATGCCCGCGATTCGCGCACCGATGCTCTCGTTGAATCGCGGCCCCCAGGCGGCGATCAACTCGGCATGCTGCGGATGCAACGCGGCAAGCTCCGCCGAGGTGTCGGCGAAGTCGCGGCCAGCGTCGTGCTGGAAATGCCAGTCGATCGTCACGACATCGCGCAGGAACGCGTCGAGCGCCCGATCGTCGTCGATCAGGCGCTCGTACAGGATCCGCGGATCCCAGTCGTAAAGGACACGACCGACGTCGAAAATGACGGCGGTCTTCAGGAGGTTAGCCCTGGCGTGCCTTGAAGCGACGGTTGGTCTTGTTGATGACGTAGGTACGGCCACGACGACGGATCACGCGGTTATCGCGGTGACGATCCTTGAGCGACTTCAGGGAATTGCGGATCTTCATGATCGATTCGCTTCTTTTCAAATCTAGGTGTGCGGAAAGACGGGATCGCCTAATGGCGGGGTGTGTCCAAGTCAAGCAACGGACACGCTTCTGCCAGCAGAGGGCCTCCCATCCGGGAACCCACTCGGCTGGTCGGAGCGTTACTATAGCGCAACATTCTAAGGAAGTCCCGATGGCGGTACGTTCGATCCTGGTCCTGGCGCTGGCAGGCGCATCCCTCACCGCGTGCGCGACCGGCCCGTCGCTGCCCCCGACCGAGGTGCTGCGCTATCATCTCGGCGAACCGATCGACCGCGGGACGATCGCGGTCCAGCCGCTGACCTCCGGCGGCCCGGCCAGCATCGAGTTCAAGACCTATGCCGCCGCCGTGCAGGGCCAGTTGCTCCAGGCCGGGTACAGCGTTCCCGCACCCGGCGCGAAGCCGCTGCTCGTCGCGACCGTTGCCTTCACCCGCACCACGCAGGCTGGCCCACCCAAGCGCTCGCCGATCAGCATCGGCCTGGGCGGCGGCGGCTTCAGCGGCGGTCGTGGCGGTGGCGGCGTCGGTCTCGGCGGCGGGGTCGGCTTCCCGATCGGCGGCGGCGGCAGCACCGCGATCCTCGTGTCCGAACTGTCGGTGACGATCAAGCGCACCGCCGACCAGTCGCCCGTCTGGGAAGGTCGCGCACAATCGTTCGCCGACGCCCGCAAGGAGGACGCACGGACCGATATCCAGGCCGCGAAGCTGGCGCGCGCCTTGTTCATGGGGTTCCCCGGCGAGTCCGGTCGCACTATTCAGGTGAAATGAACGCCGAAACAATGAGCCCGATCGCCATCAACGCAGCCTTCGATGGCGGCAACATCCGTGTTGTCGCCATCGACGGGGACCGAATCGACCTGGAGATCGTCACGGATCACCAGTCCGACTTCTTCCAGTGGTTCTATTTCCGCGTGGCGGGCGCGGCAGGCCGGACGCTGACCTACCGCATCCTGAACGCGGGCAAGTCGGCCTATCCGTTCGGCTGGCCGGGCTACAAGACCCGCGCCAGCACCGATCGCCAGGCATGGCGGATGATCGAGACGCGCTACGCCGACGGCGTGCTCGAATTCGACTTCACCGCCGATACCGATCTCGCCTGGTTCGCCTATTTCGCGCCCTACACGATGGAAATGCACGAGGCGCTGGTCGCACGCACCGCGTTGCTGCCCGGCGTCGCGCACCGCGAACTCGGCCAGTCGCTCGACGGGCAGGCGATCGACTGCTTCACCATCGGCAACGGCCCGAAGCAGGTCTGGATCTACGGGCGCCAGCATCCCGGCGAATCGATGACCGAATGGTGGATGGAAGGCGCGCTGGAGCGGCTGACCGATTTGGCCGATCCGATCACCGCCGCGCTGCTGGCGAAGGCGACCTTCAACGTCGTCCCCAACATGAACCCGGACGGCACGCGCCGCGGGCATCTGCGCACCAACGCCGTGGGAGTGAACCTCAACCGCGAATGGGAAACGCCCAGCCTCGAGAAGAGCCCGGAAGTCCTCTGCGTCCGCAACGCGATGGACCTGACCGGCGTCGACGTCGCGATGGATATCCACGGCGACGAGGCGATCCCCGCGAACTTCATCGCCGGGTTCGAAGGCATCCCGTCCTGGACGGACGCGCATGGCGAGAAATTCTACGACTATGGCCGGCGCCTCGCCGCGCACACGCCCGATTTCCAGACCGAGAAGGGCTATCCCAAGTCCGCGCCCGGATCTGCGAACCTGTCGATGTCGACGAACCAGGTCGCCCAGCGCTTCGGCGCGGTGTCGATGACGCTGGAGATGCCTTTCAAGGACCACGACGCCAACCCCGATCCCGCGTTCGGCTGGTCGCCCGAGCGCTCGAAACAGCTCGCGCATGCGATGCTGGAGACGCTCGCCGACATGATCGACGACATCTGACCTTCGAAATCCTCCCCCGCCAGGGGGAGGTGGCAGGCGCAGCCTGACGGAGGGGGAGGAAAGCGAAACCTACGTTCCGTGTCCTCCCCCTCCGTCACCTCCGGCGACACCTCCCCCTGGCGGGGGAGGATTGCTGGAGGGGCGGTCCGTCCCAATGTTAAAACAAGGAGCCCGCATGCCGACCCTAGTCCTGATCCGCCACGGCCAGTCCACCTGGAACCTCGAGAACCGCTTCACCGGCTGGTGGGACGTCGACATGACTGCCAAGGGCGAGGCCGAGGCCAAGGCCGCGGGCGACCTGATGGCCGCCAAGGGCCTCGACTTCGACCAGACCTTCGTCAGCCTCCAGACGCGGGCGATCAAGACGCTCAACATCGCGCTCGAGGCGATGGGCCGGCTCTGGCTCCCGGTCGAGAAGGATTGGCGCCTCAACGAACGGCACTATGGCGGCCTCACCGGCCTCGACAAGGCGGAGACCGCGGCCAAGCACGGCGACGCGCAGGTCCATACATGGCGCCGCAGCTTCGACGTCCCGCCGCCTGTCCTGGAGGACGGCAGCGAGTTCGACCTGTCGAAGGACCGGCGTTATGCCGGCATCGCGATCCCGAAGACCGAGAGCCTGAAGGACACGATCGCCCGCGTCCTCCCCTACTGGGACGAGCGCATCGCCCCCGCGCTGAAGGACGGCCAGCGCATCCTGATCTCCGCGCACGGCAACTCGCTGCGCGCGCTGGTCAAGCATCTGTCGAACATCCCGGACGACGAGATCACGAGCCTCGAGATCCCGACCGGCCAGCCGATCGTCTACGAGCTCGACGCCGAGCTGAACGCCACCGACCGGTATTACCTCAGCGAACGCTGACGCCACCGTCCCCTACTTCACCCCTGCCTGAAAGGGAGGGGCCGGGGGTGGGTCGGCCAGTTGGCGCGCGTGTCGGATCCCAACAAACCAACCCACCCCCAACCCCTCCCTTCCAGGGAGGGGAGCAGGGAAGAGGGCGATACCCACGAAGAGCCCGCCATCCATCCACCAAAACATTGCCCTAACCCCCGCCCATCGCTAGGCACGGCGCTCCTTTGATCCGGGGACGGAAATGGCTCTAGTCGGCATCATCATGGGCAGCACCTCCGATTGGGAGACGATGCGCCACGCCGCCGAGACGCTCGACGCGCTCGGTGTCACGTACGAGACCAAGGTCGTTTCCGCGCACCGCACCCCGCAACGCCTCTACGACTATGCGACCACCGCCGCCGACCGCGGCCTGAAAGTCGTGATCGCAGGCGCAGGCGGCGCGGCGCACCTCCCCGGCATGGCGGCGTCGATGACGCATCTCCCGGTGCTTGGCGTGCCCGTCGAATCGAAGGCGCTCAAGGGCATGGATAGCCTGCTCTCGATCGTCCAGATGCCCGGCGGCATCCCGGTCGGGACGCTGGCGATCGGCAAGCCCGGCGCGATCAACGCAGGCCTGCTCGCCGCCGCCGTCCTCGCGACGTCCGACGACGCGCTGGCCGAGCGCCTCAAAGCCTGGCGCGCGGCGCAGACCGACGCCGTCGCCAGCGACCCCGCCTGAAAGACCAGAGCATGACGCCGCTTCCCCCCGGATCGACCATCGGCATTCTCGGCGGAGGCCAACTCGGCCGTATGCTCGCGACCGCCGCGGCGCAGCTCGGCTATCACACGCATATCCTCGCGCCCGACCAGGAGAGCGTCGCCGCGCAGTCCGCCTCGACGATGACGCGCGCCGATTATCACAACCGCATCGTGCTCGCCGACTTCGCCGATGCCTGCGACGTCGTGACCTACGAGTTCGAGAACATCGACGTCGACCCGGTCGAATGGCTCGCAGACCGCGTCCCCGTCCACCCGAGCCCGCGCGCGCTCCGCGTGGCGCAGGAGCGGATCGGCGAGAAGCGCTTCGTGGAGAGCGTCGGCGGCCGTCCCGCACCTTGGGCTGCGGTCGACAGCCTCGAAAGCCTGCAGGCGGGCCTGAAGGCGATCGGCGCCCCCGCCATCCTCAAGACCGCCCGCTTCGGCTATGACGGCAAGGGGCAGGTCAAGATCGACGCTCCGGACGGCGCGCAAGCCGCCTGGGACGCGATCGGCGGCCCCGCGGTCCTCGAAGCGTTCGTCCCCTTCGAGCATGAATTCTCGATCCTGATCGCCCGCGGCCACGACGGGCGCACGGCACGATATGATTCGCCGCTCAACGTTCACCGGGATGCGATACTGCGCCACTCGACGGTCCCCGCACCCGCTGCCGTGCTGGCGCAGGCCGACGAAGCCGCAGCGCTCGCCGAACGGATCGCAGCCGAACTCGACTATGTCGGTGTGCTGGCGTGCGAGTTCTTCGTCGGCGCCGACGGCCCGGTCTTCAACGAGATGGCGCCGCGCGTGCACAATTCCGGCCATTGGACGATCGAAGGCGCCGAATGCTCGCAATTCGAAAACCACATCCGCGCGATCTGCGGCCTGCCACTGGGCGCGACGACGCTCAGCGGACGCGAAGCGACGATGGAGAATTTGATCGGCGACGATGCGGATCGCTGGGCGGAGGTGTTGGCCGAACTCGGCGCGCACCTGCACCTCTACGGCAAGGGCATTGCCCGGCCGGGGCGGAAAATGGGCCACGTCACGCGGATCGTCCGCTAAAGGCTCCCCATCAGAGGGCTGCCCCCCCCCATTTCGTTCGAGACTCCCTCCGTTCGCCCTGAGCGAAGTCGAAGGGTGTGCCCCAAGTGAAGGTGCTTCGACTACGCTCAGCACGAACGGGTTGGGGGGCGGTCAGCGCCTATGCGGATGAACCCGCACTCAAATCATATGAAGAAAAAATGGTGCCCGGAGACGGGGTCGAACCGCCGACACTGCGATTTTCAGTCGCATGCTCTACCAACTGAGCTATCCGGGCACGTCCGGTCTGGGACCGGAGAAGCGTCCGACCTTGCGATCGGAAGGGCGCGTTTAGTCGGGGTCTTCGGCGCTGTCCAGCCCCGTTTGCGAGATTGGCCGCCCGGGAATGCGATAGCCTTCGCCGAGCCACTGCAACAGGTCGCGGTCGCGGTGGCGGCTCGAGCAGAACGGCTTGTATTCCGGCACTGCAGGCTGGTCGCAGATCGGGCATTTCACGGTGACGGCGGTGGGCATCAGGCGCTCTCCAGTTGGTGGACGACGCCCGTACGGCGCGCGAGTTCCGCCAGCCAGGCAGGACGCGCCATGAGGCGTGCGTGGACGCCGGCGGGCAAAGTGTGGCGGCGCGAGGCGGTCGGTGGGGTGCGTTCGAGCGTGCGGAGCGCTGCACGGGTCGCTGCACCGACCGGATCGTTGCGGAGGATCTCGGGGATCGACGCGCGGGGGCGGGGGCGGACGATCTGCAGGAAGCCGAAGCCGTTCATCGCGGTGCGCTCGAACGGCTGCGGCAGCGATTCGTCGATCGCGGCGGCGACGGCGTTGCGCTGAGCCTTGCCCTGCAAGGTGGGGAAATCGATGCCGATCGAGCCACCGATGCCGTGTCGGCGAAGCGCGCGGGCGACGGCATGTGCGGCGGCGATCGCGAGCGTGTCGAGCGGCGGCGCACCGTCGACATCGAACAGCGTCATCGCCGGCGTCGGCGAGAGGCGGAGCGCGCCGAGCGGGAAGACGATCTCGCCACTCACGGCCTCGTCGAGCAGCTCGGACCAGCCCGCCGCCTCCAGCGCGTCGGGTTCGTGCGCACGCGGGCTGCGGACGGGCAGGCCGGTCGCCATGAGGCGCTCGTACAGCGTCGGCGCAGGGCAGGGCGGCAGATCGCTGGGAACGGCCTTGGCGAGCTTTGCACGGCCGGCTTCGGGGAGCGCCTCCCGGACGATCTCGACGATCAGGCTCGCGCCCTGCGTGATGCCCGGGGGGAGATGGTTGATCAGCGCCTCGCCGCCATCGAGCGCGACGCGACCACGGCGGCCGGGTAAGAGTTCGACCAGCCGCGCGCGGGCGATCAGGCCGACCTTGAGCGCGTCACCGTCGAGTTCGATCGCGGCTTCGATAATCCGATCGTCGTCCACCAGCGCGGCGCGCGCTTCGCCGATGCCGGCTTCGTAGAGCCATTCGGGCCCCGTATCAGGCAAGCGCGACGCCAGCCGTTTTCAGCAATGCGCGCGTCTCGAACAGCGGCAGACCGACGACACCCGAATGGCTGCCCGACAGGAAACGCACGAACGCCTCCGCGCGGCCCTGGATCGCGTAGCCGCCGGCCTTGCCCAGCCCTTCGCCGCACGCGAGATAATCGTCGATCTCGGCGAGTGAGAGCGGCTTGAACGCGACGATCGTGTCGGCGATCCGGGTTCGCACCTTGCCGGTCGCATCGATCACGCAGACCGCGGACAGGCAATGGTGACGCCGACCCGACAGCTTGCCGAGCAGGTCGCGCTGGATTTCCAGCGTGTCGGCGGGCGGCAGGATGCGGCTGCCGAGTGCGATCGTCGTGTCGCCGGCAAGCACGATCTCGCCCTCTGCGCGCGCAACGGCGCTGGCTTTCTCGACCGCGAGGCGAAGCGCGTAGACGCGCGGCGGCTCGGCCTTGCGCGGGCTCTCGTCGATGTCGGGGGATGCCACGCGCGACGGCACGACGCCGAGCCGCGCGAGCAAGTCGCGGCGGCGGGGCGAGGAAGAGGCCAGGACCAGCATTGGTGCCTCGTTATAGCGGTGAGCGCCGGAGCGCCCACGTCCTTTATGTAAAGCAGTGGGCGCCGAGACGCCCACGGGCTTATTTGAAGCGGTAGGTGATGCGACCCTTGGTCAGATCGTACGGCGTGAGTTCGCACAGCACCTCGTCGCCGACCAGCACGCGGATGCGGTTCTTGCGCATCTTGCCGGCGGTGTGACCGAGAATCTCGTGGTCGTTTTCGAGCTGAACCCGGAACATCGCGTTGGGGAGGAGTTCCACCACGCGGCCGCGCATCTCGAGCAGTTCTTCCTTGGCCAAATATAATCTCTGAATTGGGGGAATTTCGGGACGAGCGCCCTTACCGCAGGTTCGCGAAAAAGGAAAGCACGGCCGATGCGCGGTCGCAGGCGTCATGCCCGTGGCCGTTGATCGAGACGCAGATATCGTCGTCCGACATGATGGAAACAAGGGCGTCCGGCCGCCTTCGCTTCGTCATCCCCGCGGAGGCGGGGACCCATATCCTCTGCGATCCCTGATCCATCGCGAGGCTAGCCAGTATGGGTTCCCGCCTTCACGGGAATGACGAACGGACCTTGGCATGGGCCTTAGAGCAAGTTCGGCTGCTGTGCCGTCGCCTCGCGCGCGGCACGGCGGAACGCGGCGCGGTCGACGTTGGGAATGCGCGGTCGCTTGCCCTGGAACAGGTCGGCGAGCGTCAGAATCTGGAGCTTCGGGAACGCCTCGTCGACGCCGGCGCGGTAGATGCCAACCGCGGCGGCGCGGCGCTCCATCTCGCGCGTGGGCTTGGCGTTCATGATGAGGATGCCGATCGGCGCCTTTTCGCGCGCCATCGTCGCGGCGAGCGTCTCGACCATCGCAGTGTCCGGATTGAGCCCGCCTTTCACCGACACGATCGCGCGGTGCGTGACCATCTTGCCCGATGCCGGATCATGGTCGTTGAAATAGATCAGCCCGTCGATCCCGCCGTCCGCGCCCTTCTTCCTGCCACCGAACGGCAGCGCGTCGACCATCGAGACCGCCCACCACTGGAACTGGTATTTGTCGCGCAACGCCAGGTCGCACGCCGAGGCGAGATCCTTCGGCGTGCCCTCGACGGTGAAGGTGACGGCGGGAAACGCATCCTTCATGCGCTTCTCGATCAGCGAGATGGCGAGATGCGTGACGTCGATCCCGATCCATTGCCGCTTGAGCTTTTCCGCGGCGTGCACCGCGGTGCCACACCCGCAGAACGGGTCGAGCACGACGTCGCCGTCGTTCGACGACGCCGCGATGATACGCTCCAGCAACGCCACCGGCTTTTGCGTCGGGTATCCAAGGCGTTCGTGGGACTGCGAGTTCAGTAGCGGAATTTGCCAGACATCGTTCTCGCGCACACCACGATCGTCGATCGACGTGACATAAGTCTCGTCACCCTTGATCCGCGTATGGTGGTTCTGTTTCCGCTTGAGCGACTTCTCGGTGTACGCGGTATAGCCCGTGTTGAAGACATAGTCGTTCGACCGCGTGTAGAAGAAGATCGTGTCGTGGAGTTGCTGGAAGCGTCGCGCGCCACCGGTCCAGCGCCGGTAATGCCAGATAATCTCGTTGCGGAAGCAGTGCGACCCGAACACGCCGTCGAGCAACAGCTTCAGGTAATGGCTCGCGGTCGGATCGCAGTGGAGATACAGGCTGCCGGTCGGCTTCAGCACGCGGTGCAGCTCGAGCAGGCGGACCGCCATCATCGCCAGATACGCCATCATGTCGTTGTCGCCGAGAAATCCGCGCATCGCGTTCAGCAGGTCGAACGCCTTGGTGTTGCCGCTGCGCGCGACCTGGTCGAAGGCGTCCTCGGCGGTGTCGTTCCAGTGCCAGGTGTCCTCGAACGCCTCGATCTGCGCGTTCGAGGATTTGCCGTCGGGCTCCTTGAACAGGATACCGTAATTGGCGTTCGAATTGAACGGCGGATCGAGATAGATCAGGTCGACGCTCTCGTCGGCGATCTCCTTGCGGAGGACGGCGAGGTTGTCGCCGTAGAAGAGGTGGTTTTCAGGACGGTTTCGCATCCGTGGACGATGCGAGGGCAGCGGCGCACGCGTCCAAGCCAGATGCATCCGGCGGCGGGAAATAAGCTCCGTTCCGGAGCTTTTGCCCGAGCACCGCCGCCGACGCGACCGTCGTCCCGAGGCCTTATGGGCTTGGGACGACGGATCGTTTCCATGCGGTCACCCCACGCCGCCGCCAGCCAGCGCCGCGAGCAGCAGCAGTGCGACGATGTTGGTGATCTTGATCATCGGGTTCACCGCGGGGCCCGCCGTGTCCTTGTACGGATCGCCGACGGTGTCGCCGGTGATCGCGGCCTTGTGCGCCTCGGATCCCTTGCCGCCGTGATGGCCGTCCTCGATGTATTTCTTCGCATTGTCCCAGGCGCCGCCGCCGCTCGTCATCGAGATCGCGACGAACAGCCCGGAGACGATCACGCCCAGCAACATCGCGCCGAGTGCGGCGAAGCCGGCGGCCTGGCCCGCGACCGCGGTGATGATGAAATACACGGCGAGCGGCGACAGCACCGGCAGCAGCGAGGGCACGATCATCTCGCGGATCGCCGCCTTCGTCACGAGGTCGACGGTGCGCGCGTAGTTCGGGCGACTGGTGCCCAGCATGATGCCGGGATTGTTGCGGAACTGCTCGCGAACCTCCTCGACGACCGCGCCGGCTGCGCGACCGACCGCGGTCATGCCGAATGCGCCGAACAGATACGGGAGCAGCGCACCCAGGAGCAGCCCGACGATGACGTACGGGTTGGACAAGCTGAAATCGACCGTGACGTCAGGGAAGTACGTCGCGAGATCGGTGGTGTACGCGCCGAACAAGACGAGCGCGGCCAACCCCGCCGAGCCGATCGCATAGCCCTTGGTGACCGCCTTGGTGGTGTTGCCGACCGCATCGAGCGCATCGGTGCGCTGGCGGACGTCGTCGGGCAGGCCGGCCATCTCGGCGATCCCGCCGGCATTGTCGGTGACGGGGCCGTACGCATCGAGCGCGACGACCATCCCTGCCTGCGCGAGCATCGCGGTGGCGGCAAAGGCGATGCCGATGATCCCGGCGAGCTGGTACGCGACGATCACCGCGACGACGATGACGAGCGTCGGCAGCGCGGTGGATTCGAGGCTGATCGCCAGCCCCTGGATGACGTTGGTGCCGTGGCCGGTCTCGGACGCCTTGGCGATCGACTGGACCGGGCGGTGGTTGGTGCCGGTGTAATATTCGGTGATCCACACGATCAGCCCGGTGACGACGAGGCCGATCATCATCGACCAGAACAGGTCCATGCCCGTGAAGCTTTGCGTCAGCGACGGTGCGGCCTGCGTCGTGAGGTCGTCGGTGGCCGGATCCAGGAAGCCTGCGCCGCCGATCACGCGGTGGAGGTCGCCCAGCACGTACTGCGTGGCGAGGTAGATCGCCGGGATCGACAGGATCGTCGAGGTGAAGAAGCCCTTGTAGAGCGCGCCCATGATCGAGCCCTTGCCGAGCCGCACCATGTAGGTGCCGATGATCGAGGTGACGATGCAGACCCCGCCGACGAGCAGCGGGAGGGTCATCAGCCGCATGAGCTCGGCGCCGCTCGCCTGGATCAGCAGGGCGATCGAGATCATCGTCACGCCCAGCGTTACGACGTACGTCTCGAACAGATCGGCGGCCATGCCCGCGCAGTCGCCGACGTTGTCGCCGACATTGTCCGCGATCACGGCGGGGTTGCGGGGGTCATCCTCGGGAATGCCGGCCTCGACCTTGCCGACCAGATCCGCGCCGACATCGGCCGCCTTGGTGAAGATGCCGCCGCCCAGTCGCGCGAAGATCGAGATCAGCGACGCGCCGAACGCGAGGGCGGTCAGCGCCTCGACGATGATCCGGTCGTTGGGCGCGTGGCCTGCGGGACCGGTGAGGTACCAGAAGAACGCGCTGATCGCGAGCAGGCCGAGACCCGCCACGAGCATGCCGGTGACCGCGCCGGACCGGAACGCCATGGTCAGCCCGGCTTGCAGCGATGTCCGCGCGGCCTCCGCGGTGCGGACGTTGGCGCGGACCGAGATGTTCATGCCGACATAGCCCGCGACGCCCGACAGCACCGCGCCGATGACGAAGCCGATCGTCGAGATATAGCCGAGCGTGAACAGCAGGATCGCCGCGACGATGATTCCGACGATCGCGATCGTGGTGTATTGCCGCCCGAGATAGGCCTTCGCGCCTTCCTGGATGGCGGCGGCGATGTCCTGCATCTTGTCGTTGCCGGGGGAGGCGGCGAGCACCTGTCGACTGGTGACGAAGCCGTACAGGACGGCAATCACGCCGCAGATCATGGCCAAATAGACGATCGTCATACGGCGCTATCCCTCTTTTCAGGTCCTCTCCGGTCTCGACTTTGCCGAATCCCGATACGGGGAACCTATCAGTGCAGGGGCATTGCGCAAGTTATCCGCGCGGCGCGTGCTCGTACCCTAGACTTGGCGGGAGCGGGAAGGGCCTGCCCGAGTCGTGGAGCGTGAGACCGGAGCCGGTCGAGAACGTACCGATCCGCGCGGCGTCGGTGACGAAATCTTGCGGTGCAGCGAAGAGGAGCTGGTAATCGTCGCCGGCCGTCGCCGCGGCCAGCCGGTCGCCCGAGAAGGCGCGGTAGCTATCGGAGAGCGGAATGCGGGCGAGGTCGATCGTGACCGCGAGGTTGCTGGCGCGCGCCATGCGGGCGGCGTCGATAAGCAGGCCATCGGATACGTCCATCATCGCGTGGACTTTGGGGGCGAGGATGCGGCCGTCGGCCAGGCGAGGTTGCGGGCGGCGGTAGGCTGCGAGTAACTCCGGCGGACCGTCCTTGCCGAGCGCGATCGCGAGTCCCGCGCCTGCGTCGCCGATCGTACCGGTGACGTAGAGCGCATCGCCTCCTCGCGCGCCGTTGCGGGCCGGGGCGGCGGCGTCGCTCCCGAATGCGGTTACGGTGAGGATGCGGGGGGCGTTCGGGGGGAGCGTGACGGTGTCGCCGCCGATGATCCTCGTGTCGAAACTGGTCAGGACATCGGCCAGGCCTTCGAGGAACGCCCGGTCCCATGCGTCATCGCCGAGCGGATAATTGAGGAGGATGCCCTCGGGTTTGGCGCCCTTGGCGGCGAGATCGGAGAGGTTGGTCGCGACCAGCTTCCACGCGACGTCCTGCGCGGGGTCGGTCGGAAGGAAGTGCACGCCTTCGACCAGCGTGTCGGTCGTGACGACGAGTGGCCCGGCGTCAAGCAGCGCCGTGTCGTCGTTTAGGCCCCGCGCGGCCGGATGCAGCGGGAGGCGGCGGAGTGCAGCAATGAACTCGGCTTCGGTCACTTTCTGCTCCCTCTCCCCTCCGGGGAGAGGGCTGGGGTGAGGGGCTGTTCCGGGCGGAGCACTGCTTGGCTGCCCCTCACCCCGACCCTCTCCCCGGAGGGGAGAGGGAGTTGTTACGCCCGCACTTCTTTCGCGATCCCGTCGAGCAATCCGTTCACGAACCCGGACTCGCGCTTGTCGTAGAACGCATGCGCGACGTCGACATATTCGCTGATCACCGCCGCGACCGGCACGTCCTGGCGCGCGAGCAGCTCGTACGTGCCGACGCGGATGATCGCCTTCATCGGCTTGTCGAGCCGCGCTAGCGTCCAGCCTTTGGCGAGCTTGCCCTCGATCAGCACGTCGATCTCCCCGGCGCGCGCGTTGGCGCCGGTCACCAAATCGTCGAAGAAATCGACATCGGCCTCGGCATATTCGACGTCTTCGATCGTCGCGCCGAGCCGGTGCTGGTGGAATTCGTTCAGCAGGACGGGCATCGCGGTGCCCTCCATCTCGTGCTGGTAGGTCGCCTGGACGGCGGCGAGGCGAGCGGCGGCACGCGCCTTGGTGCGGGGGGCGGTTCGAGTCATAAGCGGTTGCCTGTAGGCGAGGGGCGCGTGTGTGTCAGCCCTTTGCGTTTCTGGTGGAACGGGAAGAAGATATGTTCACGCGAAGGCGCAAAGGCGCGAAGATGATCGCCTTCCGCGTAGCGGTCGTATTTACAACGCTGGATACGATTGCGCAGCGGCTGCGCCGCAGGACCACATCTTCGCGCCTTTGCGCCTTCGCGTGAACAACTCTAACTATTGAGCCGCAACCGCAGCGCCACTGATTTTGCATGCGCCGGCAATCCCTCGGCGTTTGCCAAGGCGACGGTGGCGGGGCCGAGTTCGCGCAACGCCGCTTCGTCCAACGCCAGGAAGCTGGTGCGCTTCATGAAGTCGAGCACCGACAGTCCGCTGGCGAAGCGCGCACGACGGCCAGTCGGAAGGACGTGGTTGGGGCCGGCGACATAATCGCCGATCGCCTCGGGCGTATAGCGGCCGAGGAACACCGAGCCGGCGTGGCGGATGCGGTCGAAGAATCCTTGCGGGTCGGGGATCGCCAGCTGGAGATGCTCGGCGGCGAGGCGGTCGACCAGCGGGATCGCATCCGCCAGCGTCTCGACGACGATGATCGCGCCGTTGGTGTCCCACGCGACGCGCGCGACGGCTTCGGTGGCGAGGTCGCGCAACTGGCGATCGACCGCGGCCACGACCTTGTCGGCGAATGCCGCGTCGTCGGTGAACAGGATCGACTGCGTGCTGGGGTCGTGCTCGGCCTGGCTGAGCAGGTCGGCGGCGGTCCATTCGGGGTCGTTGAGCGCGTCCGCGACGACGACGATCTCGGACGGACCCGCGACCATGTCGATGCCGACGACGCCGTAGACCTGGCGCTTGGCTTCGGCGACCCAGGCGTTGCCGGGGCCGGTGACGACGTCGACCGGCTCGATCCGCCCTGCGCCATAGGCAAGCGCGGCAACGGCCTGCGCGCCACCGACGCGCCACACCTCGTCGACGCCGGCCAGATGCGCGGCGGCGAGGACGAGCGGGTTGATCTGGCCGTCGGGGGTCGGCGTGACCATCGCGAGGCGGCCGACACCGGCGACCTTGGCGGGGATCGCGTTCATCAGCAGCGACGAGGGATACGCGGCACGGCCACCGGGGACGTAGATGCCGGCGGCGTCGACGGGCAACCAGCGTGCGCCGAGCCGCACGCCCGCCGAGTCGACCGAGTCGCTGTCGAGCGGGCGCTGTTTCTCGTGATAGGCGCGGATGCGGGTGGCGGCGAGTTCGAGCGCGGTGCGCAGGTCGGGGTCGAGTGCGTCGAACGCGGCCTTGCAGTCGGCGGCGTCGATCTGCCAGCCGGTGGTTTCGAGATCGTGGCGATCGTGCTTCTGCGTCAGGTCGCGGAGCGCGGTTTCGCCGTCGCGACGGACCGCGGCGATGATCGCGGCGACGTCCTGCGTGACGCCGGCGTCGGACTCGCGGCGATCCTCGACGAGGGCGGTGAAGCGGTCTGCGAAGTCCGCGTCGTTGGTGGAGAGGCGAATCACTTGCCCCCCTCCCGCATGCGGGAGGGGTTGGGGGTGGGCACGCGCTCACCGCAGGCGTTACGCTGGAGGCTAGCGCGAGCCCAACCCCCGACCCCTTCCCGCATGCGGGAAGGGGAGAAGACGAGCGCGGTCATGCGGCGATCTCCTGCGTCTCGACGGCGCGACGGAAGGCCTCGACCAGCGGGACCACCCGGCTGCGGGTCTTCATCGCTGCGCGGTTGACGATCAGGCGGCTGGTGACTTCCATGATCGTCTCGACCTCCACCAGGCCGTTTTCCTTCAGCGTGCGCCCCGACGACACGAGATCGACGATCCGCGGCGCCAAGCCCAAGGTCGGCGCCAACTCCATCGCGCCGTTGAGCTTAACGCATTCCGCCTGGACACCACGGCTCGCGAAATGCGCGGCGGTCACGTGCGGGTATTTGGTCGCGACGCGGACGTGGCTCCAGCCGCGCGGATCGTCCTGCGCCGCCATCTCGGCAGGCTCGGCGACCGACAATCGGCAATGGCCGATGCCAAGGTCGACCGGCGCATACAGTTCCGAATAGCCGAACTCGGCGATCACGTCCGACCCGACGATGCCGAGTTGCGCGGCACCGTGAGCGACGAAGGTAGCGACGTCGAACGCGCGCACCCGGATCAGCGAGATCGCCGGGTCGTTGGTCGCAAACCGCAACGCACGCGAATTTTCGTCCGAGAACGACGCTTCGGGATGCACCCCGGCGCGCGCGAGCAACGGCAGGGCCTCGGCGAGGATGCGTCCCTTGGGGACGGCGATGATGATCTGGGAAGGGGGCTGAGAATCTGGCACGTGCCGGGCTTTACGGGGGGGGCTTGGTGCGTGCAACAACCTGCGCATGGCAAATGTAAAGGCAAGTTGCTCGGCGTTCGAAATCCAGGCGGGGTATTGCGCGGCGATGGACGCGCCGATCACGGCGCGGGTTTGCAGTGCGCTGGCGGAGGCGCTCGATCGAGACAGCGAGACGGGGCGGCGGGTGCTCGACTGGGCGGGCGAGCCGGTCGCGGATGCGCTGGCGCTGCGACTGGTCAGCGGGCTGCATGCGCTGCATCGGTCGGGCGTCGATCCTGCGCTCTCAACCGTGTTTTCCGGCGTGGAGACCCACCCGGCGCGCGTCACGGCCATTCTGAAAGCTACGCTCGTCGCGCACGATGCGGCGTTGCTGCCTTGGCTCGACGGGCCGCCGCAGACCAACGAGGTGGCGCGATCGGCGGGCATGATGACCGGCATCTTGCACCTCGCCGAGCGGTACGGGCCGCGGTTCGAGGTGCTGGAGATCGGATCGAGCGCCGGGCTCAACCTGCTGATCGATCGCTATCGGTTCGATCTCGGCGGCGTGACGGTCGGGCCATTGGCCTCGCCGGTAACGATTCGCCCCGAATGGCGGGGCGCACCGCCGCCAAGCGCTCTGGTAGAGATCGAGTCGACACGCGGCGTCGATATCCAGCCGGTGGACGTCGCCGATCCAGCCGCGGCGGCGCGGCTCGAGGCGTATGTCTGGGTCGACGCTGTCGAGCGGCAGGCGCGGCTCGCCACGGCGATCGCGATGGTGCGCGAGGGCCGCGTCGATCTGGCGGAGGGCGATGCGGCGGACTGGGTCGAGGCGCGACTGGTCGAGCCGCAGCCCGAGGGCGTCACGCGCGTGCTGATGCATTCGGTGGTGTGGCAGTATCTGCCGGCGGCCTCCCGCGAGCGGATCCGCGTCGCGATGGCGGCGGCGGGGGCGCGGGCGACGGCCGAGCGGCCGCTCGGCTGGGTGATGATGGAGCCGAACCGCGACCTGCATCGCCACGAGGTCCGCGTGCGGGGCTGGCCGGGCGATCGGCCTATGGAACTGGTCGCGTTCACACACGCGCACGGCGCCTGGGTCGAAGGCCTCGCGCCGCCCTACGAGACGCGCGATTACGTCATGCGGCGCGGCGCGTACGAGAAGGAGTGAGCCGACTTATTTCGCCGTTCTCCCGCGGAAGCGGGAGCCCAGGGTAACGCGCGATAGCGTTTGTGATCCTTGGCCCCTGCGCGGGGGAACCGGAAGGCCCGGGATTTTCCCCGGGCCTGCCAAGCTTAGTAGAAGAAGCCGTTGTTGACCTGGACGACGCGGCCCGAGCGGGTGTCGACCAGGACGACGTCGCGGCCATAGCGGACCCAGCGCTGGTAGCCGAAGCCCGGACGGGGCAGGCGATACGTCTGGTAGTCGTTGATCCAGTAGTTGCGACCGTAATAGGCCGGTGCGAACCGGTAGCCGACGGTCACCGGACGATAGCGATAGCCGCGCGGGCCGACATAGGCGGGGCGGCGATAGACGTTGGCGTGGGTGCGGCGATAGTCACGCCAGTCCTCCCGGCGCTCCTGCCGGTCCTCGCGAAGCTCGCGGCGGGCTTCGCGGACGTCGCCGCGGTCGCCGTAGCGGCGCGCTGCCTGGAGTTCGCGCTGGCTTTCACGGACTTCGCGCTGGCTCTGACGAACTTCGCGGGCGCTCTGTGCGGTAGCGAAGGTGGGGACGAGGGTGGCGGCGGCAACCGCCGCGAGGATCATCTTACGCATGACTGCTCTCCTGTGTTCGACGCCGAATCAACGGCATGGATGAGGTTTTGCTCCCGCGGCGCTGAACGATCGCGGAATGTGGTGGTCAGGATTCAGAAAGGTGGCGAAGGTTCGTTCGAGTACGGGGCAGCCAGCAATGTTTTTGATCCTCCCCCGCCAGGGGGAGGTGGCTGGCGCTTGCCAGACGGAGGGGGCGGTAAGGGAAACCCCTGTTCCGTGTCCTCCCCCTCCGTCGCCTTCGGCGCCACCTCCCCCTGGCGGGGGAGGATCGAGAGGGTTCTCAGATTCCCCAGCGGCGCATCGCGGCGATCACCGCGTCGGGTTTCTGCCACGGCACGAAATGCCCCGCATCGATCTTCTCGATCGTGAGGTCGGGGACATAGGCGCCAAGATCGAGCTGGCTCGGCAGCAGCGCGCTGTCCTGCATACCCCAGATTACCAGCACCGGCATAGCGGTCGGCGGAAACGGTGCGTCGAGAAAGGCGGGGCGGGGGGGCGTCTCGTCCATCGCTGGGACGACGATCGCGCTGGCGCGGTACCAGTTGAGCATCGCGGTGATCGCGCCGGGCTGGCCCCATTCGTCGAGATAGGCGGCCTTGTCCTCGGCCATCGCGGCAAGATCGGCGTGCTTCGAGAAGCTCGTGTCGAAGAAGGTTTTGAGGCCGATCGCATCGATGTGCTGTTCGAGATCGGGGTTGCGGAAGGCGCGGATATACTGGCTGGCGGCGCGCTGTTCGAGGTCGTCGAACATCGTCCGCTGGAAGACGAGTGGGTGGGGGGCGTTGATGATGACGAGCTTCGCGACGCGCTCGGGGTGGCGCAACGCCGCCATCCACGCGACCGCGCCGCCCCAGTCGTGGCCGACCAGCGTGAAGCGCTCGATCTCCAGGTGATCGGCGAGCGCGATCAGGTCGGCGACGATCTTGTCGGGGGTGTAGCTGTCGATCCCCTCCGGCTTGGACGAGCGTGCGAAGCCGCGCTGGTCGGGGGCAATGACGTAGTGATCGCGGGCGAGATCGGGGGCGATGGCGCGCCAGGTGCGGTGCGATTCGGGGAAGCCGTGGAGGAGGATGACGGGCGGGTTGCCCGGGTCTCCCGCGATCGCGACGTCCAGGGTTACGCCAGTGGATAACGCGATGCGTTGCAGGTTCGACATCATTCCCCTCCCGCTTGCGGGAGGGGTTAGGGGAGGGCCTACCCGTCGCGCTGCCCTTGGATCATGCCCTCCCCCGACCCCTCCCGCAAGCGGGAGGGGAGAGATCACGGATAGCTGACCGTTTTCGGGATCGCGGGGATCTCGATCCATTCCTTCTCGTCGCCGGGTACCTTTGGGAAATTGCCCGCATTCCAGTCGCGTTTCGCCTGTTCGATGCGGTCGCGGCTGGAGCTGACGAAGTTCCACCAGACGTGGCGCGGGGTCGTGAACGCATCGCCGCCGCACAGCATCGCGCGGCCACCATGCGCGGACCGCAGCGTCGCCGCGATACCGGGGCGGAGGACGTACAGCACCTGCGGCTCCAGCTTCACGCCTTCCAGCGTCGCCTCACCCATCGCAAGATAGATCGCGCGCTCCTCGGCCGCGGCATCGATCGGCACGCTCGCGCCCGGATCGAGCGCGATGTCGGCGTAGATCGTCCCCGAATAGGTCGTGGTCGGTGCGGTCTGGCCCCACAGGCTCCCCATGATGATCCGCGAGCGTGCGCCGTGCGCCTCGATCGTGGGCAGCTGCGCCTTGGTGACGTGCTCGAATGCCGGATCGATCTCCTCGATCGCCTCGGGCATCGCCAGCCAGGTCTGGATCCCCGACAGGTTCGGCCCCTCGGCGCGCTCGTCGCCGGGCGAGCGTTCGGAATGGACGATGCCGTGGCCCGCGGTCATCAGATTGACCGCGCCGGGCTCGATCCGAGCCTGCGTGCCGAGCGAATCGCGGTGATCGATCGCGCCGTCGAACAAATAGGTGACGGTCGACAGGTTGATATGCGGATGCGGGCGCACGTCGATGCCCTGGCCGATTTCGAGATGCGCCGGGCCCATCTGGTCGAAGAACAGGAACGGGCCGACCATCGTCCGCTCCTTGTTCGGCAGCGTGCGGTGCACCTTGAACCCGCCGAGATCGTGCGTCGACGGCAGGATGGTCTGGAGGACGAAATCATCGAGCATGCGCGTTATCCCTTGGCAGGTTCCGTGGCGTCGAGAAGTTCGACCAGGTCTGCGGGATAGATCGTTTCGTAAAAGCCCGCGATCTCGTTTCGGGAAAACCAGCGGTGACCGACGAGCAGTTGCTTCTCCTGTTCGGTGAGATTGCCCGCTTTCACGTCGCAGGTGTCGATATCGATCCGGAAATAGCGCTCGTCGGCGGTGACCTCGACGCCGTCGAAGGTCAGGAAGTCGATGGTGCGTTGCTCGACCTCGGGGCCGCAGTCGATGTCGAGGCCGACTTCCTCCCAGAGCTCGCGGCGCGCGGCGGCAGCGTAGCTCTCGCCCGGATCGACCGCGCCGCCCGGCGTGCACCAGAGCGGGGGGCGATCGGTGGGGGTGAAGCGGAACATCAGCACGCGGCCCTCGCGGTCGACGAGCAGAATGCGCGCGGCCGGGCGTGGGGTGCGCTTCGATCCTCCCCCGCCAGGGGGAGGTGGCGCCGTAGGCGACGGAGGGGGAGGACACGGAACGCCGGTCATCGCTTCCCGCCCCCTCCGTCTCGCTGCACGATCCACCTCCCCCTGGCGGGGGAGGATCGAAGATGCGTCATTCGGCATCCAGCTCGGGATAGGCGCGGAAGATGCCGTCGGTGTTGAAGGCGAGGCGCCGGTCGCTTTTCAGATACGCCTTGATCCCCGGCAGGTCGGCGACCTGATCGTGGAGGCGGACGAGGTTCGGATATGCGGGCTCGAGCGTCTTCATCCGCTTGGGGAACATGTACCGCAACCCCTCGACCAGCTGGAACAGCGAGGTGTCTGCATAGGTCCAGCGATGATCGATCAGCCAGTCACCCGGATTGGCCTGCGCCGCATCCTCGAAATGGCCGAGATATTTTGGCAGGCGCTCTTCGCGGAATTGCTTGGCGGCGCGTGCGGCTTCGGGCTTCTGGTCGTCGTAATAGTCCATCATCGCGACGGGATGGTGGACGTTGTGAATCTCCGCGACGAGGTCGGCGATCGTCAGCTGGAGCTGGTTGAGCCACAGCCGGTCGGCCATGTTCGACGGCGCGAGACCGCGACGCTCGCCGAGATACATCAGGATGTTAGCGACCTGGGCGATGACCAGGCCGTCAAGTTCGATATAGGGTGGCGCGAACGGCGTGCGCCCCGTGCGGTCATTGAGATCGGCCATCAAACCGTCTTCGCCGACTGTCCGCGCGCAATCCTCGTACGCGATCTCGGCGCCTTCCAGCGCGAGCCGGACGAACTCGCCGCGCCCCTGCAAGGAGGGCCAGTACCAGAGCTTGTACGCCATCAGATTTCCCCGGGTGCGCGGGCCTTGATGGCGAGCGCGTGGATCTTCGTGCTCAACAGATCGGCGAGTGCCTGGTTCACGAGGCGCTGGCGGGCGACGCGGTTAAGCCCTTCGAACCGTGGCGTTTCCACGTCGACGCGAAAATGCGTCTCGCCCGTGCCGTCGTCGCCCATATGGCCGGCATGGAGCCCGCTCTCGTTGACGACGGTCAACTGCGTGGGGCTAAGCGCCGTGGTGAGGCGGGCGGTGATCTGGTCCTGTATGGAGCCGGTGGCGAGGTCTGTCATGCGCCCTATATAGCCCGTTTTGGAAGCGCGGGGAGCCGGTGGCGGACGACGGACACACAGACGATCGGCGGAAAGAGCGGAAGGAACGCCCCAGCCCACGGTTTCACGGCCGCGTGGAAGGGACCGGTCGCGTCTGCATGTGGCGCGACTGCGAGGAACCAGGCGAATTTCGCGCACCACCGTTGGAAGGCCCGAGCGACAGCGGCCCGCCGCAGTTCCGCTGGTTTTGCCTCGAGCATGTCCGCGCGTTCAACTCGGGCTATAATTTCTTCGACGGCATGACCGCGGACGAGATCCATCATGCGCAGCGGCCGATGGCAGGCTGGGAGCGCGAGACGCGCGCGTTCGCGCATGGCGGTGGCGACACGCCACCCAAATGGGCCGACTTCGCGGACCCGATCGATGCGATCGGTGCCCGGTTCGGCGAGCGGATGGCGGCGGCGCGCAAGGATGGCCGCGTGCTGTCCGACGGCGAGCGGCGGTCGTTGCGTGTGCTCGGGCTCGGAACGGACACCGACCGGACGGCGCTGCGAAAACGCTACAGCGAACTCGTCCGCCGCTATCACCCCGACCGCAACGGCGGCGACCGCGCGCATGAATCGGAGTTGCAGAAGGTCATCGCGGCCTACCAGCACCTGAAGGGCGCCGCCGCGTTCGCCTGACCGCTCCGACGCCTGACACCCTTCCGTCATCCTGGGCTCGACCCAGGACCCAGAGCCAATCAGGATCTCGATCGTGGCTCTGGATCCCAGCCTTCGCTGGGATGACGGAGAAGGGGCCCCATATTACTGTGATCGATAATTCGCCGCCCTCTGCGGGGGAACTCGTCCTCAGCCGGGCGGTTCGTCCAGTTCATCCACGTTACTCATCCGCGCATTCGTACAGCGGGCGGTTGAGTAACAGCCCGCGCTTGGCCTAGAGCTACCGGGAACACGAGGCCAACATGACCGATATCCCGAATACCCAGCCCGACAGCCGCGAGACCACGATCCTCGACGCCCCCGACCGCATGGTGAAGGTGCGCGAGATGTTCGGGATCGATTCCGACATGGAAGTGCCGGCGTTTTCCGAAGCCGACGAACGCGTCCCCGATCTAGATCCGGCGTACGTCTTCGACGCCGACACGACGCTCGCGGTGCTGGCGGGCTTCGCGCATAACCGTCGCGTGATGGTTCAGGGCTATCACGGCACCGGCAAGTCGACGCATATCGAGCAGGTTGCGGCGCGCCTCAAATGGCCGTGCATCCGCATCAACCTCGATGCGCATATCAGCCGTATCGACCTCATCGGGCGCGATGCGATCGTCCTGAAGGACGGCCAGCAGATCACCGAGTTCCGCGAAGGCCTGCTGCCCTGGGCGTTGCAGACCCCGACCGCTTTGGTGTTCGACGAGTATGATGCCGGCCGCCCGGACGTGATGTTCGTGATCCAGCGCGTGCTGGAGACCGAGGGCAAGCTGACGCTGCTCGACCAGAACCGCGTGATCCGCCCGAACCCGTGGTTCCGCCTGTTCGCGACCGCGAACACGGTCGGCCTCGGCGACACCAGCGGGCTGTATCACGGCACGCAGCAGATCAACCAGGGCCAGATGGACCGCTGGAACATCGTCGTCACGCTGAACTACCTGCCCGCCAAGGTCGAGGCGCAGATCGTGCTCGCCAAGTCGGGCGAATACGACAAGCCCGAGGGCAAGAAGACCGTCGAGAACATGGTACGGGTGGCGGACATGACGCGGAAAGGCTTCGTCAACGGCGACATCTCGACCGTGATGAGCCCGCGTACGGTGATCACCTGGGCGCAGAACGCGCTAATCTTCGGCGACGTCGGCTTCGCGTTCCGGTTGAGCTTCCTCAACAAGTGTGACGAGGCCGAACGGCCGCTGGTAGCCGAATATTACCAGCGCGTGTTCGGCAAGGACCTTCCCGAGAGCGTGGTGGGTAAGGCTTGAGCCTTTGGCCAACGAAACCCCTCTCGATCGCTTCAAGGCGGTCCTTGCCGGCACGGCGCGCGCGATTGCGGAGGAGCCCGAGGTCGAACTCGCCTTCACCGCGGATGCGCCGGCGCAGTCGGGCAAGCATATCAAGGTGCCGATGCCCGCGCGGGCTCTGCCGGCCGAGCAGGTTGCGGAAGCGCGCGGGTTTGCGGATGGCTTTGCGCTGCGGTTGAAGCATCACGACATCGCGTTGCACAACCGTGCGGCGCCTGTCGAAGCGGTCGCGCGCGCGGTGTTCGATTCGGTGGAGAGCGCGCGTGTCGAAGCGCTCGGCGGGCGTGGCTATCTGGGTATTTCCGACAATCTGAACAGCGCGCTCGACGTGCGTCTCCGGGCGGATCCGATCACGCGCGCGCGCAACCGTGACGAGGTGCCGCTGTCGACCGCGCTTGGCCTGATGGTGCGCGAGCGACTGACCGGGCAGGAATCGCCTGCGATCGCCGCCCCCGGCCTCGCGCTGGTGCGTGAGTGGATCGAGAGCAAGACCGATCTCGATGCGCTGGCCTATGCGCTCGACGACCAGAAGGCGTTCCAGGGTCTCGCGCGAAAGATGTTGCAGGAACTCGAACTGGTCGAGGGCGATCAGGTCCCCGAGGAGAGCGACGAGGGCGGCTCCGAGGACGAGGGCACCGACGAGCAGCAGCAGGACGAGGGCGACGAAGGCGACGACCAGGGCGAGGACGGCCAGGGGGAAGTCGAGGCGCGCGGCGAACAGTCCGAGCAGCAGAACGAGGAAAGCGACGGCTCCGAACAGAGCGACGAGTCGATGGACGACATCGACGGCGAGCCCGGTGACGACGGCGAGGAAGGCATGCAGCCGGTCCGCCCGAACCGACCCTTCGCCGACATGGGCGGCGCGTTCGACTACAAGCCGTGGACGACGCAGTTCGACGAGGTCATCGCCGCCACCGAACTATGCGACGCCGACGAACTGGCGCGGCTTCGTGGTTATCTCGACCAGCAACTCGTGCACCTGCAATCGACCGTGTCGAAGCTCGCCAACCGGCTCCAGCGGCGACTGATGGCGCAGCAGTCGCGGTCGTGGGATTTCGACCAGGAGGAGGGCATCCTCGACGCGGCGCGGCTCGCGCGCGTGATCGTCAACCCGACCTTGTCGCTGAGCTACAAGGCCGAGCGCGAGACCGATTTCCGCGACACCGTCGTGACGCTCTTGATCGACAATTCCGGCTCGATGCGCGGCCGGCCGATCTCGATCGCGGCGATCAGCGCGGATATCCTCGCGCGCACGTTGGAACGCTGCGGCGTGAAGACCGAGATCCTCGGTTTCACGACGCGCGCCTGGAAGGGCGGGCAGAGCCGCGAGACGTGGCTGGCCGCCGGCCGTCCACCGCAGCCGGGCCGCCTCAACGACATCCGTCACATCGTCTACAAGCGCGCCGACGAGCCGTGGCGCCGCGCGCGCAACTCGCTCGGGCTGATGATGCGCGAGGGGTTGCTGAAGGAGAATATCGACGGCGAAGCGCTGATGTGGGCGCATGCGCGGCTGGTCGCGCGGCCCGAGGAGCGCCGCATCCTGATGGTGATCAGCGACGGCGCGCCGGTCGACGATTCGACGCTCAGCGTGAACTCCGGTTCGTATCTCGAGCGGCATTTGCGCCAGGTGATCGGCTGGATCGAGAGCAAGTCGCCGGTCGAGCTGGTCGCGATCGGCATCGGCCACGACGTCACCCGCTATTACGCGCGCGCCGTGACGATCATGGACGTCGAGCAACTCGGCGGCACGATCATCGAACAGCTGGCCTCGCTGTTCGATACCGAGTGATCAGCAGGCGGGCGACGTGATCGAAGCGCCAGCCGGCGGATTCCGCGGGCCCGTCAAACGCTCGATCACGATCGCCGGCCACCAGACCTCGATCAGCCTCGAACCCGTCTTTTGGCAGGCGCTCGAAGCCGCCGCGACGCGCCTCGTATTGCCCTTGTCCGCGCTTGTCGCGGAGATCGACGCGATCCGCATCGTGGCGGACGATCCACCCAACCTCGCTAGTGCATTGAGAACATGGCTATTCGATAATCTCGATTGAGAACTACTCGCATTAGCATTGACAGTGCGAACGACTCTCAATAGCGAGCCCCTCAGAACAAAGGGGTTTGTCCATGTCGCTATCTTCGCCGCGTGCATCGTTGCCGCGTTCGTCCTCCGTGCCCGCGTTTCTTGCCCTGTCGTGCGTCGGTGCGTTCGCCACCGCGCCGGCCTATGCCGCCGAGGCCGACAAGGCCGCCGCCCCGGTCACGGACGAGCAGCAACGCGATGAAATCCTGGTCAACGGTCAGCGCGAGCGCGACTCCGGGCCGAAGCAGGTTGCGCCGCTGGTGAACACGCCGCGCTCGGTGATCGTGCTGCCGAAGGAAGTCATCGAGCAGACCGGATCGAACAGCCTCGCCGACGCGCTGCGCACCGTGCCCGGCATCACTTTCGGCGCGGCCGAGGGCGGCAATCCGATCGGCGACCGCCCGTTCATCCGCGGCTTCGACAGCCAGGGCAGCATCTTCGTCGACGGCGTCCGCGATCTCGCCTCGCAGACGCGCGAAGTGTTCGCGGTCGACTCGGTCCAGATCGTCCGCGGCTCGGATTCGACGCTCGGCGGACGCGGTTCGGCCGGCGGCACGATCAACATCCTGTCGCGCCTGCCGCAGCTCGAGAATTTCGGCTCGGCGAGCGCCAGCTATGGCGAGGCCGACTACAAGCGCGTCACCGGCGACGTGAACCTCAAGGTTTCCGATACCGCTGCGTTCCGGATCGAGGGGATGTGGCACGACCAGGACGTCGCGGGTCGCGATGCGATCTGGCAGAAGCGCTGGGGCATCGCGCCGTCGTTCGCGGTCGGGCTCGGCACGCCGACCCGGCTGACCGCGAGCTTCTATCACATGGAGAGCGAGGAACTGCCCGACAGCGGCATCCCGTATCTCTACACGATCGCCAACCATCCCGGCACCGGCAACGTCACGACCCAGCCCGCGCTCGGCACTGTGACGACGGCGGGCGGCCAGACCGGCTACGTCTCGCGCAAGAACTTCTACGGTTTGGCCAACCGCGATTTCCGCGATGCGACCACCAACCAGGCGACGCTCCGCGTCGAGCATGATTTCGGCGGCATCACGCTGCGCAACACCGCCCGCTACACGCACAGCGACCAGAGCTACATCTTCACGCTGCCCGACGACAGCCAGGGCAATGTCTACGGCACGGCGGCGGTCAATCCGACCAGCGGTGTCGCTGGCGCGCGCGGCGACGTGACGACCGGCGGCTATGTCTGGACCCGCGGCAACACGCGCTATGGTTACAGCGAGAGCATCGTCGACCAGACCGACCTGTACGGCAAGTTCAATACCGGCGGGATCGAGCACAGCTTCTCGCTCGGTACCGAAATCTCGTGGGAAAAGACGCGGCGCGGGACGTTCGTGTCGGCGAACGGATCGACGATCTCGCCGCGCTGCAACACCGCGACGATCGCGCGGTCCTATTGCACCAGCCTGTTCGATCCAGACCCGTATGCACCATGGGTCAATTACACGAGCGACACGTCGACCACCGCGACCCCGATCGTGAAGGGCGCTACCTCGACCGAGACGCAGAACGACGCGAATACCAAGGCGGTCTACGCGTTCGATTCGATCACGCTGATGCCGGCGCTGATCCTGAATCTGGGTGCGCGCTACGACCGGTTCGAATCCACCATCACGCTGCCGGGCGCGACGCAGACCAAGGTCAACCGCGTCGACAATCTGTTCAACTGGCAGGCCGGCCTCGTGTTCAAGCCGACGTCGGAAACCAGCCTGTATGCGAGCTATGCGACCGCCGCGACGCCGCCGAACAGCCTGCTCGGCGAGGGCCGCGAGGACAATGCGATCACGGCGGCGACGCTCGACCTGCTGAAGCCGCAAAAGACCAAGTCGTACGAGGTCGGCGCCAAGGCCAGCCTGTTCGGCGAGCGGCTCCAGCTCGGCGCGGCAGCGTTCCAGACCGAAATCTCCAACGCGCGCGTGCTCGACGACAATAATACCGCGTCGTTCATCGGCGAGACGCGGATCCGCGGCGTCGAGTTCAACGTCAGCGGCACGATCCTACCCGGCTGGACGGTGTTCGGCGGGTTCACGCATCTCGATCCGAAGATCATCGACGGCGGCTTCACGACGCTGACCGCACCTGCGATCACGCGCACCGCGAACGGGGTCACGACGGTCATCCAGCCGGCCCGGACGATCGGCGTCGTGTCGGTCAACACCGGCAAGCAGGTCCCGCAGACCGCCAGGAACAGCTTCACCGCGACGACTAACGTCAGTGTGACCAAGCGGCTCCAGATCGGCGGCACGGCCTTGTACATGGACGAGCAGATCGGCGGTTATGCCGACAACCGCACCGCGACGCAGACCGCTGCGGGCGTGGTCACCGTTAACGCTGCGACCAAAACCCTGACGCGCAGCATCCCCGATTACTGGCGCTTCGATGCGCGTGCGAGCTACAAGCTGACCGACAATATCGATCTCAGCGTCAACGCACAGAACGTCACGAACAAGACCTATTTCTCGCAGACCTATACCAGCCACTTTGCGTCGATCGCTGCCGGCCGTACGGTGTTCGGCACGGTGAACCTGCGTTTCTGAGGACGGCATGACGGCGATCGATACCCTCACGCCCGACGCCATCGCCGCGCGCCTCTCCGGACGTCCGGAGGAGCGCGCGGCGTTCGTGCGCGAGGCGGCGGACGCGGGCGTTGCCGAGGCGCAGGCGGTGTATGGCCAGATGCTGCTCGACGGGGTTGGCGTCGTCGCCGACCGGCAAGCGGCGCTCGGGTGGTTCATGAAGGCGGCGGCGCAGCATCATGTGATGGCGCTCAACATGGTCGGGCGTTGCTACGATCTCGGCTGGGGCACGGCGGTCGACAAGACGCGGGCGGCCGAATGCTACCGGGTCGCGGCGGCACGCGGGCTCGACTGGGCGATGTATAATTACGCGACGCTGCTCGCATTGGGCGAGGGCGTTACCGAGGACAAGCCGGCGGCGCTGGCGTTGCTGGAGAAGGTCGCAGCGATGGACTCGGGGTTGGCGAGCGCGAAGGCGATCAACTTCGTCGGGAGTTTCGCGGAGGATGGCTGGGCCTGCGAGCGCGATCTGGCGCGCGCCGCGGCATGCTATGCGACCGCGGCGGAGGGCGGCGATTTTCGCGGCTGTTTCAATCATGCGCGGATGCTCGGCGCTGCGGGGGAGATTGAGATGGCATTGGCGTGGCTGAAACAGGCGGGCGCACGGGGCAATGCGGCCTTTCTCGCCAAGGCCGAAGCATGGCTGGTGGCGAGCGATATCCCGGCGTTCCGGACCGCCGGCGTGGCAGCGTTGCGCGAGGGGGCGACATGTTGATCGCCATCCCCGACGTGCTCGATCCGGCCGAGGTCATGCGCGTCCGAGCGCTGATCGATGCGGCCGAGTGGATCGACGGCAATGCGACCTCCGGCCAGCAATCCGCACTCGCCAAGCGCAACGAGCAACTGCCCGAGGACTCGGCCGCCGCGCGCGAGGCCGGCGGCATCATCCTCGACGCACTCGGCCGCTCCGCGCTGTTCGTCGCCGCCGCGCTGCCGCTCAAAGTCTTTCCGCCGCTGTTCAACCGCTATGCCGGTGGTCAGGATTTCGGGCTGCACGTCGACACCGCCATCCGCATCAAGCGCGGCTCCGACTTCCGCATCCGCAGCGACCTGTCGGCAACGCTCTTCCTCGCCAATCCCGAAACCTATGACGGCGGCGAACTCGTGATCGAGGATCAGTTCGGCCCGCAGTCGGTCAAGCTGCCAGCCGGCCACATGGTGGTGTATCCCGCCTCCAGCCTGCACCGCGTCGCACCGGTGACGCGCGGCGTGCGGGTCGCGTCGTTCTTCTGGCTGCAGTCGATGGTCCGCGACGACGGCGCGCGGCGGATCCTGTTCGATCTCGACCAGGGTGTGCAGGCGGTCGCCGCCGCGCAAGGGCAGGGCGATCCGGCGACCGTGCGGCTCACCGGCGTGTACCACAATCTGCTGCGCCGCTGGGCCGACGCCTGACGTTCGCTTCGTTCCGCCCGTACCCTACCACGCCGCAGGCCATTTCGCTTCCGTTTCGGCCCCCGGATGCCTATATGCTGGGCATGGCATCCAACCCTGAATCCAATAATCCCAACCTCCCGAACATGGGCGATTACGGCGCCGACTCGATCAAGGTCCTCAAGGGCCTCGACGCGGTCCGGAAACGCCCCGGCATGTACATCGGCGATACCGACGACGGTTCGGGCCTCCACCACATGGTGTTCGAGGTCAGCGACAACGCGATCGACGAGGCGCTCGCCGGGCATTGCGACCGCATCGACATCGTCCTGAACGCCGACGGCTCTGTCTCCGTTACCGACAACGGCCGCGGCATTCCGACCGGGATTCACACGGAAGAGGGCGTGTCGGCAGCCGAGGTCATCATGACCCAGCTCCACGCCGGCGGTAAGTTCGAGAACACCAGCGACGAGAACGCGTACAAGGTTTCGGGCGGCCTGCACGGCGTCGGCGTCTCGGTCGTCAACGCGCTCAGCGAATGGCTCGACCTGACGATCTGGCGCAACGGCGAGGAGCATTACATGCGCTTCGCGTTCGGCGATGCGGTCGCGCCATTGAAGGTCGTCGGTCCCGCCACCGACGGCCAAAAGGGAACGCGAGTCACCTTCTTCCCGTCGCCCGCCACCTTCAAGATCACCGATTTCGACTTCGACAAGCTCGAGCATCGCTACCGCGAACTCGCCTTCCTCAACTCGGGCGTCCGCCTGTTCCTCACTGACGCGCGGCATGAGGAACTGAAGACCGTCGAGCTCTATTACGAGGGCGGTATCGCTGCGTTCGTGAAGTACCTCGATCGCGCCAAGGTGCCGTTGATGCCCGAGCCGGTCGCGATCAGCGGCACGCGCGACGACGTCACGATGGATGTCGCGCTCCAGTGGAATGATTCCTACTACGAAAACGTCCTCGCCTTCACGAACAACATCCCGCAGCGCGACGGCGGCACGCACATGGCCGCGTTCCGCGCCGCGCTGACCCGCACGCTCAACAACTACGCCGAGAAATCGGGCATGTTGAAGAAGGAAAAGGTCCAGCTCACCGGCGAGGACATGCGCGAAGGCCTCACCGCGATCGTCTCGGTCAAGCTGCCCGACCCGAAGTTCAGCAGCCAGACCAAGGACAAGCTCGTCTCGTCCGAAGTCCGCCAGCCGCTCGAAAGCCTGATGGCCGACAAGATGGCGGAATGGCTCGAGGAGAACCCCGCACACGGCAAGGCGATCGTCGCGAAGATCATCGACGCCGCCGCCGCGCGCGAGGCGGCCAAGCGCGCCCGCGAACTGACGCGTCGCAAGGGCGTGATGGACATCGCCTCGCTGCCCGGCAAGCTCGCCGATTGCCAGGAGCGCGATCCCGCCAAGTCCGAACTGTTCCTGGTCGAGGGTGACTCGGCAGGCGGCTCGGCAAAGCAAGGCCGCGATCGCCATTTCCAGGCGATCCTCCCCTTGCGCGGCAAGATCCTCAATACCGAGCGCGCGCGCGAAGACCGGATGCTGTCGAGCCGCGAGATCGGCACGCTCATCACCGCGATGGGCACCGGCATCCGCGACGACTTCAACGCCGACAAGCTGCGCTACCACAAGATCGTCATCATGACCGACGCAGACGTCGACGGCGCGCACATCCGCACGCTGCTGCTGACGCTGTTCTATCGCCACATGCCGAAGATCATCGAAGGCGGCTATCTCTACATCGCCCAACCGCCGCTCTACAAAGCGACCAAGGGCCGGTCCGAGGTCTACCTCAAGGACGACGCGGCACTCGACGAGTATCTGGTCGATGCCGGCGTCAATACGATGGTGCTCGACGGTCCCGGCGGCGGTCGTTCGGGGCGCGACCTGAAGGATCTGGTCGATCACGCGCGCCGGATGCGGACGCTGATGCGCTACGTCCCCAAGCGTTACGACGCCGGCATGATCGAGGCACTCGCGCTCGGCGGCGTGTTCGATCCCGAGGCGTCGGTCGAGGACCGGACCTCGCGTCTGGAGATTGTCACCCGTCGTCTCGAACTCGACGACGGCGACGCGCGCTGGACCGCGGTGCTGACCGAGGACGGCGGCATCCACTTCCAGCGCGCATGGCGCGGCGTCACCGACCACCACATCATCGAAGCGAGCTTCCTGGTGTCGGCCGAGGCGCGCAAGCTTCACGCATTGTCGGGTGAGCACGCCGAAAGCTACGCGCAGACCTCGAACCTCGTCCCCGCCAGCAAGGCGTCGCAGGTCGAAGAACCCGAGGCCGAGGAGGGTGCGGAGGCCGGTGCCGGCGTGATCGGCTCGGTCACCGCCGTCGCCACACGCGGCTCGACGCAGGTTTCGCGCCCGAGCCACCTGCTCGACGCGATCCTGACCGCGGGCCGGAAAGGTCTCGCGATCCAGCGCTACAAGGGGCTCGGCGAGATGAACGCGGAACAGCTCTGGGAAACCACGCTCGACCCGTCGGTCCGCTCGATGCTCCGCGTCACCGCGGTCAACGCCGAGAGCGCCAACGAGATCTTCACCCAGCTGATGGGCGAAGTCGTCGAGCCACGCCGCGAGTTCATTCAGGACAACGCGCTCAACGTCGCCAATCTCGACGTCTGAGTTTCGACCGTCAGCGCCGGTCTGGCCGTGCGCTGGCGGTGAAGCTGCGGAAGGTGATCGACCAGCGCGTCACCTCCATCTCGGCGATGCTGTGCTCCCAGTCATGCCGCGCCTCGCCGCTGAGATGATAGACGGAGCGCGGCGGCAAGGGCACGGCGACGCGGTCGAAGCCGCCTGCCTTGCGCCGCCGGAACCGCATCGTCGCCGGCACGCCGAGCGAAATACCGACGACATGCTCGAACACAGGCCGGTCGCGGTGCCAGCCGATCCCGGCACCCGGATCGTACCGGATCAGCAAAGCCTGGACGAGCGCCTCCTCCGGCAGTGTCGCAAACGCGGCGGCGCGCTGGCGGATCGGCAGCAGCCAGTCGGGCAACGGATCGGTCGCGCCGAACCGGCTCGTGTCAAAGTCGTAATGCCAGCCGAATGATCGGGTCAGCCGCTTACCCAGCCAACCCTGGAACTGGAACGGCTCAAGGTGCTGTTCGTCGATCCGGGCGATCAAAGCCGTCTCCTCGTCCCGGTCGATCAATGCGTCGCGGTACGCGAGTCCGGGGAGGAGCGGCGTGCCGAAAAGGTCTGCGGTCGGGTTCGCCATCGACGGCATGTAGGAACGCGCGCCGCCGTAGCCAGTAAAGCCCCGCGGTTGCCGATCCGATCGCCGCGATCTACCGCGGTCTGCGTATGCCGGAGACTGCCATGACCGCCCATCTCAAGATCGATTTCGTGTCGGACATCGCCTGCCCGTGGTGCATCATCGGCCTGCGCGCGCTGGAGGAGGCCCTGGCCCGCGCGGCGGATGTGCTCGATGCCGAGATCGTCTTCCAGCCGTTCGAGCTCAATCCGGCGATGCCAGCCGGTGGCCAGAATATCGGCGAGCATATCGCGGAGAAATACGGATCGACGCGCGAGCAATCGGCGGCGAACCGCGCGATGATCGTCGACCGCGCGCGCGACCTCGGCTTCACGATGGCGATGACCGACGCAAGCCGGATCTACAACACGTTCGACGCGCACCGTCTGTTGCACTGGGCGCACATCGAAGGGGGGCAGGGTGCGCTCAAGCACGCGCTGTTCACCGCCAATTTCACCGACAACGCCGACCTCGGCGATCCCCGCGTGCTGGTCGATGCCGCGACCAAGGCCGGGCTCGATCCGGTGGCGGCTGAAGACGTGCTGCGGTCGGGACGCTATGCCGACGAGGTTCGCGCGGCGGAGGAGCTCTGGCGCGCCCGCGGGATCAATGCGGTGCCGGCGATCGTGATCGACGACCGGCATCTGATCTCGGGCGGCCAACCGGTCGAGGTCTTCGAACAGGCGCTACGCCAGATCGCCGCAGCCGACTGATCCGGCCCGCCCGATCCGCCCGAGACTCCCCGTCGTTGCCCGGTGAAAGTTCACTGCGGACGACTCCCGGTTCGCCCCCTCAGTTCAGCGCCTCGATCACGCGCCTCAATTCAGCGTCGTCATCTCGACGGGCTTGCCCTTGGTGGTCGGGTTGGACGCGTTCGCCTTGGGTGCCTTTTCGGCCTTGGGCTTGCGCACTTCCTTGCTGGATTTCTTCTGACTCTTCGCCATCACGGCACCTCATGGGGCGGAAGGCCCCGCGGTCACACTACACGCGTTGCCGCCAATGCTCCCATCTTATCGATCTCCCCAACATATCGAATCTAAGTCCCACGCAGCAGGTCCAGCGTCGCAGGATCCTCCGCTCCGCCGTAAAACCGCTCCAGCGCCGCGCGGAACGGTGCCGGATCGTCCGCGACCGCCGCGAACAGCGTCATCGACGAGCGCAGCTTCACCGCATCGATCCCGCCCAGGATCGCCTCCGCCGAGCCTCGCGCTGCAGTCACCGCTCCCGTCGCCTCGACCAGTCGCGCGCACAGCACCGGATGCGCCAGATATGCCCGCGCCTCGTCCGCATTCGCAATCGCATAGGTCCGCGCCATCGCGCTTTGGCCGAGCCCGGCGATCTGCGGAAACACGAACCACATCCAGTGGCTGCGTTTCGCGCCACGCCGTAGTTCGGCGAGCGCCTGCAAATACACGCCGTCCTGCGCGGCGACGAAGCGATCGAGATCATGATCCATGCGCTCGAAATGGTCGCACCTCGGCTCGACGCAACCCCGACATGCGCCGATACGTTGATCCACCAACGAAGAGGATGGCGCATGAAGACGATGATGGTGATCGCGGTGCTCGCGCTGCCCCTGCTGGGCGGGTGCGGCAAGAAGGAAGACCCGACCGACACGCTCGCCGCAAGCAATTACAGGCCGCCGCAAACGCGCGCGCCGACGCCGATCCCCGGACAGGCCCAGACCACGCCGATCACCGCCTATGTCGGCAAATACCCGCACGACGCGGTCGGCGGCGTCGACTTCTACGACCGTACCGATGTCGCATCGGGGCTCGTCACCGCGGTCGGCGATCCGAAACTGCGCGAGACGATCCGCGGTCGGTCTGGCCCCGAGACGCCGGTGTTCAAGGTCGGCGATCGCGTCGCGGCCTGGGGCTGCGAGCAGCATAATTGCGGCGATCGCAACTGGACCGTGATCGTCGATCCCAAGCGCGGCAGGACGCAGGTCTGTTATCACGATGCGGAAACCATGGGCGCGAAAAGCGATTGGTACGACGGCGCCGCACCCGTGCGCCGCGCAGAAACCTGTCCCTCGGAAGGATAAGTCATGCTCGAACACATCCCCGCCTGGCTCGGCCATGCGATGAGCGGCCTGCGCGCCGGGGCCGACAAGCTCGCGATCGTCCAGCTCGGCGGGAATTTCGAAACGCTCGACCTGACCAGCCCGGCGTTCGCGCATGAGGCCCGCCTGCCGCCACGGTTCACCGCGGATGGCGAGGGCGTATCGCCGCCGCTCGTCTGGAGCGAGCCGCCGGTCGGGACCGAGCGCATGGTCCTAATCGTCGAGGATGCCGACGCGCCGACGCCGCAGCCTCTGGTGCACGCGATAATCTGGGGCCTCGAAGCCGATGCGGGGCGGCTGGCCGAGGGCGCGATCGTCGCCGATGATGCGGGCGACGCTGCAGGGCGCGACGTGGGGCGCAATTCATACCTGCGCGAGGGCTGGCTGCCACCCGATCCACCCAGCGGGCATGGCGAGCACCGTTACGCGTTCCAGCTGTTCGCGATCGGTGCGGGGGCAGGCGATGCCGGCGCGACACCCGGGCGCTCGGCGGTGATCGAGGCTATTACCGGCCATGTGCTGGCGGCGGGGCTGTTGATCGGGACGTATTCGCGGGAGGAGGAGGCACCGATCGGACCTGTCGGACTGGGCGTACCTGCCTGAACCTTGCAGTCGTTCAGACGCCGGGGTTCAGACGAGCGTAACGCCGGTGTGCGTCACGATCAGGAGGATGGTGGTGGAAAAGGCGGCGAGGCCGATAAGAACGCTGCGACCCATGATTGCTCTCCGAAAGATGAGGTTAGCGGCCAGGGTCAAACGATAGGGATGACTGGCGTGGCGGCGCTGACGGCGATGGCTGCGAAGAACACTGCGCCGACAAACGAGAGAGCGATGCGCTGGGCGGTTTCGAAACGGAACGACATGGGGATTTCCTTCGATTGGCGGGGTGTCGGACCTTCCGGCCCCCGATATCGAATGCTCTGCACGGCCCGTGCCACTTTCTTAACTCGCTGATCTACCCAGATTTTTCATTTTACCGGCCGCAGAGTTGGGAAACCACACCACACGTCCGTCGTAAATCGCGCCAATTTGCGGGATCAGCCGGCGCAGACCCTGTCGCGACCCGCCGCCTTGGCGGTGTAAAGCAGCCGATCGGCGCGGGAAAACGCGGTCTCGGCCGTCTCCTCGGGGTGGATCGCGGTGATCCCGGCCGAGAAGGTGACGATCCCGAGCGGCATGTCCGTATCGCGGTTGCGAAAGCGCTTGGCGGCCACGATCGCGCGCACCGAATCGAGCAGTTCCGCCGCTTCGCTCAGGTTCAGCCCACCAAGCAGCACCGCGAACTCCTCGCCACCATGGCGAACGACCAGATGCGGCGCGCATTCGGTAGCCATCGCCTGCCCGATCGCGGTCAGCACCCGGTCGCCGACGCCGTGGCCGTGAACGTCGTTGACGTGTTTGAACCGGTCGATGTCGCACACCGCGAGGCAGTGCGGCCCGGACGCCAGATCGCGCGCCGCAAACGCCTCCTCGAACGCGCGTCGGTTCGGCAGGCCGGTGAGGACGTCGCGCCGCGCGCTGTCCAGCGCCTCGACCAGCTTGGCGCGCAACGTCTCCGTCTCGGCCGTCGCTTCCGCCAGCCTGACCTCGCTGTCGCGGATGCGGGCGATCATGGTGCTGGTGATCCGCGTGATCTCGTCGATTTCGGCCATTTGCGTGATCGCCGCGGCGCTCTGCTCCAGGTCACGCCCGAAGCCGCGCGTTTCGGCCTGCATCGTCCGCATGATCTGCGCGAACCCGTCGACATGCTGCTGCGTCTCGGCAACCAGCGCGATGGCGGCGTCGACCTCGGTATCCGACTCGGGATTGGCCTGTCGCGATCGAACCGGGGGAGAGCCTTCGACGACCCGTCCGCCGAGTCGTTCGATATCGCGTCGGGTCAGGCGGACACCGTCTTCGGTCAGTCTCGCGACCGCTCGGGCGAGCGGCTCGTCCGGCGCCGAAAGTATGGCGAACGCGAAGTCATAGTGTGCAGGATCGGGGCTCAAGCCCTGGGCGTCGAGAAACCGGCCGATTCGATCGAACAGCGTGGTGTCCCGCCCCGGCTTTGAGGCCGATCTTCGTGCTCGCGCATCCCGCATGGTATTCTCCGAGTCCTCCATACCGAAGATAGACCCGAAAACGTTAGCATACAGTCACCAAACCGGCAGGTATTTGCCGGTTTGGTGCCGATTGATGATTTGCCCGATTATTTCCCCGTCAGCTTCTGGACCGCGGCGAGCGTCGTCGCGACGTGCTCGGCAGGGTTCATGTCGTCATGGACGAACGCGATACGGCCGTCCTTGGCGATGACGTAGCTGGTGCGCTTGGTCACGTCGCGGCCTGCAATCTGCTTGCCGAGCGCGACGTCGTAGCCCGCGACGACCTTCGGCCCGGCGCTGGCGACCGCGAACTTGCCCGCGCACTTTTCGGCGGAGAATTTGCTGAGCGTCTCGACGTTGTCGGCCGACATACCGATCACCGTGCCACCCGCCTTGGTGAATGCCGGGATCGCTTCTGCGAACGCATGCGCTTCGGCGTTGCAGCCGCCGGTGTAGGCCGCCGGGAAGAAATACAGCACGACCGGGCCCTTCTTGAGCTGCTCGGCGAGATGCACCGTGAACACCTTCCCGGCGATCGCGCCACGCGTCGTGAAGTCGGGCGCCCTGGCACCGGGCGCGAGTGCCGCGAAGGCAGGCGTTGCGGCGAGGAGGGCGGCGGCGGCGAGAGTCTGGACGAGGCGCATGGACGATACTCCGGTTGGATTGCAACGACCTACGCCGACGCAGGCGTTCCGTCCATTGCTCCCTGCGGCTGCGACCGATAGGCAGGAGCCATGCCAGTAACCCAAGCCGATATCGACCTCGCGCACCGCCTCGCGGATGCTGCGGGCCACGTCATCCGACCCTATTTCCGCCATGAGCACGGCGTCGAGATCAAGGACGATCAGTCCCCCGTCACGCGCGCCGACCGCGAGGCCGAATCGGCGATGCGCCGCCTGCTCGACGCGGAGCGCTCCGGCGACGGCATCGTCGGCGAGGAGTTCGGCGAGAAGCCCGGCGTCACCAACCGCAAATGGGTGCTCGACCCGATCGACGGCACGCGCAGCTTCACGGTCGGCCGGGCGATCTTCGGGACTTTGATCGCGCTGGTCGAGGATGGCTGGCCGGTGCTCGGGATCATCGACCAGCCGGTCCAGCGCGAACGCTGGGTCGGCGTCGCCGGCCGGCCGACGACGCTCAACGGCGTGCCCGTCCGAACGCGTGCCTGCCGCGAACTCGCCGGCGCGACGATCGCCACCACCAGCCCGCACCTCTTCGACGAGGTCGACGTGCAGCCGTATTTGGCACTGGTCGCGGCGATCTCCGGCGGCAACCCGCGGCAGGGGCCGGTCTATGGCGGCGACTGCTACAATTACGGCCTGCTCGCGAGCGGGCATCTTGACGTGGTCTGTGAATCGGGCCTCAAATTGTACGACTTCGCTGCGCTGGTGCCGGTGGTCGAAGGCGCCGGCGGCATGATGTGCGACTGGAACGGCGATCCACTGACCGCGGACAGCGAAGGCCATGTGCTGGCGATCGGCGACCCCGCGCGCATGGACGACGTGCTCGAGGCGATGCACCGGTTGCAGGATGGCCACGACCATGGGCACGGCCACTAAAAGTCCCCCTCCCGCCTGCGGGAGGGGCTAGGGGAGGGCACGACGTACGTACCGGCCGTCCGGCCCGCGAGGCGATCCCCTCCCCCGACCCCTCCCGCAAGCGGGAGGGGAGCAGAAGCGCGCAAATGGCCAAGCCCCCCCTCCGTCATCCCGGCGAACGCCGGGACCCACGGACACGGAGCGCCAGCCGTCTGAGCGGACCCTGACCATGGGCCCCGGCGTCCGCCGGGGTGACGGGATGCGTGTTGTGCTGGAGGCACAGCCTTGGTTCGGAATTAAGTCGTAGGTACGCCGGCCCAACCCAAGCGGCGCGCACGGTTCAGACGAACGGGGTTCCAACCAGCCCGCCGCATATATACCGCCCAACCCTGCTATACCGCCAAGTCCCGCTCACACCCCTATCCGTCATCCCGGCGGACGCCGGGACCCATGGACGCGGAACGCCAGCCATCTATGCGCGCGCCACCATCGGCAAGGCGTTCGCCTGACCTTGGGACGAGCTAGCTAGGGAAGGACCGTACAGTTCGCCCCCGCGCCCTCAGAAGATCCCCAGGAACTTCTTCCGCTGCGCCTTGCCCTCGGAGCGGGTCGGCTTTCCGTCCTCGGCCTTGGCCGTCGTCCCACGGCCCACATCATCGCGCGCCTCGCCCTTGGTCGTCCGCTGCGCCGCCGCGGTCGCCCCCGCCAGCACCGGGCCGCACGCGGTCGACTTCGCATCGCCCACATCGACGAACGCCAGGATGCCCGCCACCGGCGTCGCCACCAGCGCCAGGCCGAGCCCGCTGCCGACGCGCGCGAGAAGGTCCTTCGAGATCACGTTGAGCTTCGGCGCGGCGAACATACCGCCGACACTCACCGGCGACTGCCCTGCGAACAGGCTGAACTTCTTCGAATCCGCGCGAAACGCGAGGTCGACCGCCTCGTTGCGGAAGCTGAACCCGCCACGCCCGACGATCACGTTCTTGCGCGTGTCGATCAGGATCGGATCCGCCGCCGCGACACCGCCGCGGACGGTAAAGCCGACCAACCCGCAGTTCATCTGCACCGGCTCGTCGAGCTTGCCCTGGAACATCCGCTGCGCGAACGTGCCGATGTCGAGTTCGGCGAGCTGCACGTTACGCACCGACAGCGCGCCCGATGGCAGCACGAACGCGATCCGCCCCCGTGACGATGCGAGTGAATCGTGGATCGAATCGCCGCGCCCGTCGAGCTTGATCCGACCCTTGACGGTCCCGGTCGTCCCGGCCTCGGTCAGCCCATAGCCCTTGAGCAGCTGACCCAGCGGCGTCGGTGCGAGACGAATGTCGTAGGACACCGCGCTGGGCCGCGCGCGCGTATCGAAGATGACGTCCGAGGCCACGTTGCCGCGGGCCATCGAGAAGGTCAGCGGTGACAGCGCCAGCCGCCCGCGCTCAAGGTCGAGCGTCAGGTCGACGTTGGAAATCGGCAGGTTGCGCGACTTCACCGTGCCGATCGTCCATTTCAGGTCGGCATCGAAGATCTGCATCGTCGCGACCGGCAGGTTTCCGTCGGGCAACAGGCGCTGCGGTGCGGCGCCCGTCGCCGCCGCCGCCGCCACCGCGCCGCGCGTCTCGACGATGTCGGGATTGAAGCCGATGAACGGGGCCGCATCGATGATGTCGAGGCTCTTGGTCGTCAGCACCGAATCGAAATGGATACGATCGCCATGGATGATTGTCAGCTTGCCCGCGAGATCGGTCCGCCCGGCGACACCCCGCAGGCGGGTGAACGCGTATTCGTCACCCCGCTTGATGAGCTGCGCGCGCAGCTTGTATTTCCGCGTATTGGGGATCGCGACGTCGATCACGCCCAGCAATGTCGACAGATTGGCGCCGCGCGCGGTGACCGCGAGCGGCACGTTCTCGACATCGGCGATGCTCGGCAATGTGCCGGAGACATCGATCACGTTGCCCGCTGCCCGCGCCCGCGCGACCAGCTTGTTCTGGCCCCGATTGGCGGTCGCATCCGGCGACAGCAGCTGCGCGGTCAGCGTGAAGGGCGTCTCGCGCAGCCGGCCTCGGCCCTTCACCCCCACGGCACGCCCGATCGTCGCGTCGACCGATCGGATGTCGGCGATATTGAGGTCCGCGACGATCCGCATCCGCGGGTCGAGATAGCGCACCGACGTGCCGGTCACCGTCGCGACGTCGATCCGCGGAAACTCGAGCGGCTTGCCACCCTTCTTATCGGAGAACGTCCATGTGTTCGCGCTATGCGCCTTGTTCCACTCCAGATCGAGGTCACCGTTGACCAGGTCGAGCCAGTACAGCCGCCGCTTGCCGAAGATCAGCGACAGCGGCGCGATCCGCGTGTCGAGCTTGTCGGCGCGGAACAGGTTCGGCCGGCTCGCCCAGTCGGGGTTCGAGAGCGTGAAGTTCTCCGCGTACAGCTTGATCCGGAACGGCGCGAAATAGAGCTGGAAATCGCCGCGCACGGTCAGCGTCCGGTGCGTCAGCGACCCGACGACCCGCTCGAACGGATGCTTCAGGAAGCGCCCCTTGGTGATGTACAGCACCAGCCAGATCGCAGCGATGACCGCGACGATCCCGAGCAGGATGTTGCGTATGATCCGCCGCTTGCGACGTTTTCGCGTCTCCACTGCAATCGGCGCCGGTGCGGGAGCCGGGGAGGGGGCGTCGATCGGCGGCGTCGGGCTGGCGTCCATGCAAGCCCTATCGCATGGCAATCGCGCGAGTTCCACAATGCGGGTTCCGCGATGGTTGATATTTGCGATCAATGCGGATAGTGCGCCCGCTTCCTCGAAGGGAACGCGTTCGACGAATCGCCCGGCCAGTGTGGGCTGCCGCGGCGATTTCAGCGTCCTCCTTCGTAACCGAAAGGATAAAAATGCCCAAGCTGAAGACCAAGAGCGGCGTCAAGAAACGCTTCAAGCTCACCGCCACCGGCCTGCTCAAGCACGGCGTCGCCGGCAAGCGTCACCGTCTGGCGCATCACAACGGCAAGTACATCCGTCAGAACCGCGGCACCAAGCTGCTGTCGAAGGCCGATACCGCAGCGGTCAAGGCCTGGGCGCCTTACGGCCTGCGTTGAGCTGAGAAGGAATTAGACAATGGCACGCGTAAAACGGGGTGTTACCACCCGCGCCAAGCACAAGCGTATTTTGGTTCAGGCGAAGGGCTATTATGGCCGTCGCAAGAACACCATCCGCATCGCCCGTCAGGCCGTCGAGAAGGCCGGCCAGTACGCATATCGCGACCGCAAGGTTAAGAAGCGCACCTTCCGTGGCCTCTGGATCCAGCGCATCAACGCCGGCGTCCGCGCCGAGGGTCTGACGTATTCGCAGTTCATGCACGGCGTGAAGCTTGCAGGGATCCAGCTCGACCGCAAGGTCCTGGCCGACATCGCCATGCACGAGGGCGCTGCGTTCAGCGCGATCGTCGCCCAGGTGAAGGCGGCACTCCCCCAGGCCGCGTAATCCGCGACTGAGGTGCGTTTCGGGAGGGCGTCGGTGGGAGACCACCGGCGCCCTTTCTGCGTTTGGGGCTGATCGGAACGCAGCAGTGCAGATGATTTGCCCGCCCCAAGCCGTCATTCCCGCGAAGGCGGGAAACCATAAACTCCGAACCGTTGTGATTACCCCAAACGTCAGCCAGTATGGGGTCCCCGCCTCCGCGGGGATGACTAAACCGGGAATGACGGGTGAGGATAGCGGATGGACTGGCAGCCGTGCGTCTACATCCTCGCCAGCGGCCGGCACGGCACGCTTTACATCGGCGTCACCTCCAACCTCCTTGGTCGCATCCACCAGCACCGCGAAGGCTTGATCAAGGGCTTCACCTCCCGCTACGGCATTCACCGGCTGGTACATTACGAGATGGCCGACACGATGGAAGCGGCGATCACGCGCGAGAAGCAGCTGAAAAAGTGGAACCGCGACTGGAAGCTGCGGCTGATCGAAGAGGGCAATCTCGACTGGGACGATCTCGCGATCGGGCTGGGATTCCCTCCACTCCGTCATTCCCGCGGAGGCGGGAACCCATAACCGCTACGGTGATGACGACCGACCCGGTAGCGCATATGGATCCCCGCCTGCGCGGGGATGACACGTAGAGCGATAGAGACGCGCGAAGTTAGGATGGCGAAACAGTGACCGAAGACCTGAACCAGATGCGCGACCACATGCTGACGGCGATCGCCGCCGCATCCGGGCTCGACGCGCTCGACGCGTGCCGGGTCGAGGCGCTCGGCAAGCAGGGCACGATCACGCTGCTGCTGAAGACGCTCGGCAAGATGACCCCTGAAGAGCGCCTCGTCCAAGGCCCGCAGATCCAGGGGCTGCGTGAGGCAGTGGCCAACGGTATCGCCGAACGCAAGGCCACGCTCGAACGCGCCGCACTCGACGCGCGCCTCGCCAGCGAAACGCTCGACATGACGCTCCCCGTCGACGCTCTGCCCGCCGGCACGATCCACCCGGTCAGCCAGGTCATGGACGAACTCGCCGAGATCTTCGCCGACCTCGGCTTCGCGGTCGCGACCGGCCCCGAGATCGAGACCGACTGGCATAATTTCACCGCGCTCAACATCCCCGAGACGCACCCCGCGCGGGCGATGCACGACACCTTCTATCTCCAGCAGGGGATCGACGCGAAGGCCGCCGGCACCGCCGACGAGAAGGCGACCTTCTCGCTCCTCCGCACGCATACCTCGCCGGTCCAGATCCGCACGATGCTCTCGCAGAAGCCCCCGATCCGCATCATCGCCCCCGGCCGCACCTATCGTTCGGATTCGGACGCGACGCACACGCCGATGTTCCACCAGGTCGAGGGTCTCGTGATCGACAAGGGCATCACGCTCGGCCACCTGAAGTGGACGCTCGAGACCTTCGTGAAGGCGTTCTTCGAGCGCGACGACATCGTGCTCCGCCTGCGCCCCAGCTACTTCCCCTTCACCGAACCCTCGGTCGAGATCGACGTCGGCTACACGCTGGTGAAGGGCAAGCGCGTCGTCGGCGGCGCCGAACCCGATGGCTGGCTCGAGATCCTCGGCAGCGGCATGGTCCACCGCAAGGTCATCGAAGCCTGCGGTCTCGACCCCGACGAATGGCAGGGCTTCGCGTTCGGCTGCGGGATCGACCGCCTGGCCATGCTCAAATACGGCATGGACGACCTCCGCCCGTTCTTCGACGGCGATATCCGCTGGCTCAAGCATTACGGCTTTTCGAGCCTCGACGTCCCCACCTTGTCCGGCGGAGTCGGCGCATGAAGTTCACCCTCAGCTGGCTCAAGCAGCACCTCGAAACCACCGCCACGCTCGACCAGGTCGTCGAGGCGCTGACCCGCATCGGCCTGGAAGTCGAAGGCGTCGAGAACCCCGGCGAGAAGCTTGCCGCGTTCAAGATCGCCAAGGTGCTCAGCGCGGGACGCCATCCGCAGGCCGACAAGCTCCAGATCCTGTCGGTCGACGCCGGTAACGGTCCGCTGCAGGTCGTCTGCGGCGCGCCCAACGCGCGCGCCGGCCTGGTCGGCGTGTTCGGCGCGCCCGGCGCGTATGTCCCCGGCCTCGACGTCACGCTCAAGCTCGCCAGCATCCGGGGCGTCGAATCCAACGGCATGATGTGCTCGACGCGCGAATTGGAACTCGGCGAGGATCATGACGGCATCATCGAACTGCCCGAAGACGCCCCGATCGGCACCGCGTACCCGGATTACGCGGGCCTAACCGACCCGGTCATCGACGTCGCGATCACGCCAAACCGCCAGGACTGCATGGGCGTCCGCGGCATCGCGCGAGACCTCGCCGCCGCCGGCCTCGGCACGCTGACGCCACTGGTCATCCCACCCCCCCCCGTCATCCCGGCGGACGCCGGGACCCAAGGTGCGGCAGGGGCAGACGGCGAACGCGATCCCCGCCGTCGCGGCAATGACGGAGCAACGGCTGGATCCGGACCCAATGTCGCAACGCTAGACCCAGAAGGCTGCCCCGCCTTCTTCGCCCAAGCCGTCACCGGCGTGACCAACGGCGAATCCCCCGAGTGGATGCGCCGCAGCCTCATCGCGATCGGCCAGAAGCCCATCTCCGCACTCGTCGACATCACCAATTACCTAATGATCGACCTCGGCCGCCCCCTCCACGTCTACGACCGCGCCAAACTCTCCGGCGGCCTCGTCGCGCGCAAGGCCAAGCCCGGCGAGCAGGTCGTCGCCCTCAACGGCAAGACCTACACGCTCGACGACACCATGACCGTCATCGCCGACGACACTGCCGTGCACGACATCGGCGGCATCATGGGCGGCGAGCATTCGGGCGTCTCTGCGGAGACCACCGACGTGCTGATCGAATGCGCCTGGTTCGATCCCGACCACATCGCCCGCACTGGCCAGAAGCTCACGCTTACCTCCGACGCGCGCAGCCGCTTCGAACGCGGCGTCGACCCCGCGTTCCTCGACGACGGCCTGGCGATCGCCACCGCGCTCGTCCTCCACATCTGCGGCGGCACGGCCAGCGACGTCACGCGCTCGGGCGAACCCCCGCTGGAACCCCGCGTGATCCACTACGACCCCCGCCTCAGCGCGGACCTGGGCGGGCTGCATGTGGCGCCCGAACGTCAAGCGCGGACATTGTTGTCGCTCGGCTTCACGATCGGCGCGATCACGTCCGCCGACGCGTTCAGCGACGCTTTGTTCTCGACGATCGAGGGCAAATGGCCGGTCACGATCCCGACATGGCGCCGCGACGTCGACGGCCCCGCCGATCTCGTCGAGGAAGTCGTCCGCATCGAGGGCATCGACTCGATCCCCTCGACGCCGCTCCCCCGCATGCCCGGCGTCGCCAAGCTGACCGCAACCCCCGAACAGAAGCTCGAACGCAGGGCGCGTCGCGCGGCGGCAGCCCGCGGGCTCGACGAGGCGATCACCTGGAGCTTCCTGTCTGACGCCGAAGCCGCGCCGTTCGGTGGCGGTGCATGGACGCTCGCCAACCCGATCAGCGAAGACCTCAAGGTCATGCGCCCCTCGCTGCTCCCCGGCCTGCTCGCTGCGACGGGCCGCAACCTCAAGCGCGGGGCACAGAGCGTCCGCCTGTTCGAGATCGGCCGCCGCTACCTCGCCGACGCCGAACGCGCGACACTCGGCGTAGTCCTCGCCGGCGACCGCCGTCCGCGCGGCTGGCGCGACGGCAAGGCCGCGAGCTTCGACGCCTACGACGCCAAGGCCGAAGCGCTGGCGCTGCTCGCGGCATCTGGCGCACCGGTCGACAACCTCCAAGTGATGGGCGAGGCCGGTGACGCATGGCACCCCGGCCAGTCCGGCACGCTCCGCCTCGGGCCTAAGACGGTGCTGGCAAGCTTCGGGATGCTGCACCCGCTGGTGCTGAAAGCGTTCGACCTAGACGGGGCCGTTGCCGCGGTAGAACTCTACCTCGACGCGATCCCGCCCAAGCGCGCGCCTAAGGAGGGAGGGGGCGGCTTCACCCGCCCGGCCTACACGCCGCCAGCGCTGCAAGCCGTCCGCCGCGACTTCGCCTTCCTCGTACCCGCGGCGCTCGCCACCGACACGCTCGTCCGCGCGGTCAAGGGTGCCGACAAGGCCGCGATCGTCTCCGCCCGCGTGTTCGACGTGTTCACCGGGCAGGGGGTCGAGGACGGCCACAAGTCGGTCGCGGTCGAAATCGTCCTGCAACCCACCGCCAAGAGCTTCACCGACGAAGAGATCAAGGCGGTGGCGGACAAGGTCGTCGCGGCGGCCGCCAAGCAAGGCGCAAGCCTGAGGGGATAACGCTCCCCGAAACACCACCCCGGCGAAGGCCGGGGCCCAAATGGCAAGGCCGGTGTAAAGGAGCGATGCCCTTCGTTATCACCGTCCCCCAATTGGGCCCCGGCCTTCGCCGGGGTGAAGTGAGGTGGGGTGAGGTGGAGTGGGGTGAGCGTTTTGAAACCTCGCGCGTTTGAAGCGCTCGGAAGGAACCCCATGACCGACCTGATCACGATCGCCAACGACCACCTGACCGCCCAAATCAACCCCCACGGCGCAGAACTCACGCACCTCCACGACGCCGACGGCCGCGAACTCATGACCGACGCCGACCCGGCCTATTGGACCGGCCACGCCCCGATCCTCTTCCCCGTCGTCGGCGTCGTCAACGAAGGCGTCATCCGCCTCGACGGCCAGGCCTACCCGATGCAGAAGCACGGCTTCGCCCGCCACTCGACCTTCGAGGTGATCGCCCAAACCGAAACCTCCGCCACCTTCCGCCTCACCGACAGCGAAGAAACCCGCAAAGCCTACCCCTTCGCCTTCGCGCTCGACATCGTCTTCACACTCGACGGCGCGACGCTCGCAATCGAAGCCGTCATCCACAACCGCACCGACGCGGCGATGCCGGCCAGTTTCGGCTTCCACCCCGCCTTCGCCTGGCCGCTCCCCTACGGCGAACCCCGCGCAGACCACCGCATCACCTTCTCCAATGACGAACCCGGCACGCTGAAGGCGATCAGCCCCGACGGCCAGATCGCCGTCGAAGAACGTCCCTCGCCGGTCGAGGACCGCGTCATCGCGCTGCGCGACGAGCTGTTCGCCAAGGATGCGCTGGTCTGGGATCCGATCCACTCCGACGCGCTCACCTACGGCGCCAAGGCAGGCCCGCAGTTGCGGATCGCCTTCCCCGACACCCCCAAGCTCGGCATCTGGACCAAGCCCGGCGCGGCCTATGTCTGCGTCGAGCCCTGGCACGGCATCGCCGATCCCGAAGGCTATACCGGCGACTATCGCGACAAACCCGGCGTGTTCGAGGTGGCTGCGGGGGGCACGAAGAGCATCGAAATGAGTGTGACGCTGGTGCCCGCCACCATTTGAACCAAATGCATCGGACCCTCACGATCTTCCCCCGCCAGGGGGAGGTGGCTGGCGCTTGCCAGACGGAGGGGGCGGAAAGGGGGAACCGCTGTTCCGTCTCCTCCCCCTCCGACGCTTCGCGCCACCTCCCCCTGGCGGGGGAGGATCGAAAATTGGTTCCAAGCGGGTAAGGCCGACAAGCGTCTCCCCCCTGTCCTACACGCCCCGCATCTGCCAAGAGCGGCGCCATGCCCGCCGCGTTTTCCAACTGCATCCCGCCGCACCGCGCGCGGACTGCATCTTGGCCTAACCCGGCCTAACCTTCTTTTCCCAGCCAAGTCCGCCGACTCGGCTCACCGGACCCACGCCATGACCCAATTCCCCCGCCGCACCTTCGCGATCATCTCGCATCCCGACGCCGGCAAGACCACGCTGACCGAGAAGCTCCTCTATTTCGGCGGCGCGATCCATCTCGCGGGCGAGGTGAAGGCGCGCGGCCAGACCCGCCGCGCCCGCTCGGACTGGATGAAGATCGAGCAGCAGCGCGGCATCTCGGTCACCTCGTCGGTGATGACGTTCGAGCGGCAGGGCATCACCTTCAACCTGCTCGACACGCCGGGCCACGAGGACTTCTCCGAGGACACCTACCGTACGCTGACCGCGGTCGACTCCGCCGTCATGGTGATCGACGCCGCCAAGGGCATCGAGCCGCAGACGCGCAAACTCTTCGAGGTTTGCCGCCTGCGCAACGTCCCGATCATCACCTTCGTCAACAAGGTCGACCGCGAGGGCCGCGATCCGTTCTCGCTGCTCGACGAGGTGGCCGAGATGCTCCAGCTCGACGTCTGCCCGATGAGCTGGCCGGTCGGTATGGGCGGCGAGTTCGAAGGCGTCTACGATCTCTACGCCAACACGCTGAGCCGCCCCGAAGGCGACAGCCGCGAGTTCATGGGTAAGGCGATCCCCTTCACCGGCATCGACGACCCGGAGCTCGCGAAGATCCTCAGCCCCGAAGCGATGGTCCGCCTGAACGACGAGGCCGAACTCGCGCAAGGCGGTTATTCCAGCTTCGACCCCGAGGCTTACCGCGCGGGCAACCTGACCCCCGTCTATTTCGGCTCCGCGCTGAAGGACTTCGGCGTGGCCGAACTGATCGGCGCGCTTGCCGACTACGCCCCGCCACCGCGCGCGCAGCCCGCCGAGCCCGCGCCCATCTCGCCCGACGAGCCCGAAGTCACCGGCTTCGTGTTCAAGGTGCAGGCCAACATGGACCCCAACCACCGCGACCGGATCGCGTTCATGCGGCTCTGCTCGGGCGTTTTCAAGCGCGGCATGAAGCTGACGCCGACCGGCCACGGCAAGCCGATCGCGGTCCACTCGCCGATCCTGTTCTTCGCGCAGAACCGCGAGCTGGCGGACGAGGCGTTTCCCGGCGACATCATCGGCATCCCCAACCACGGCACGCTCCGGGTTGGCGACACGCTCAGCGAAAAGGCGGCGATCCGCTTCACCGGCCTGCCGAACTTCGCGCCCGAAATCCTGCGCCGCGTCGTGTTGAAGGACTTCACCAAGACCAAGCAGTTGCGCAAAGCCTTGGACGACATGGCCGAGGAGGGGGTGACGCAGGTGTTCTACCCCGACATCGGCTCGAACTGGATCATCGGCGTCGTCGGGCAATTGCAGCTCGAAGTGCTGCTGTCGCGCCTCGATGCCGAGTACAAGGTCGCGGCGGGGCTCGAGCCCGCACCGTACGAGACGGCGCGCTGGATCTCGGCGGAAGATCCGCTGGAGCTGAAGACCTTCGCCGAGATCAACCGCGGGGCGATGGCCAAGGACCGCGACGGCAACCCCGTCTTCCTCGCGAAAAGCGCGTGGGAAGTGAACTACATCGCCGAACGCTATGCGAAGATCCGCTTCGCCGCGACGCGCGAACGGTAACCGCGAACGGTACAGGGTCGGGGCGTGCTAAGCCGCCCCGGCTCATTCCTATTCCCGCGTAGGTGGGGCGGCAGAGGCAGCCTCTAGCCGCGCTATCGCCAGCGTGGTCGCACCCTTCGCGGCGATACTGCGCGAGTTGGGCGACGATGTTGAGTTCTCCGCGCCGGTCTCGGTTCAAAGCAGCCAGCGCCGTCGAACAGAATCCGGTGAAGAGGGGTCTGGTTCGGCGCAAGGCAGTGTCCTTCTTTGGAACTGCGTCGATTGGACGCCGCCTCCCCGAAGCGTCACCGGATCACGCCCGTTCCCACCGTAGTATCTAACGCCGCGGACGCACCGCCTTTAACGCGATCCGGACCGGCTGCATCGTCTCGGCCGGCTTGAACGACAGCAGCATCACCAGCGCGACGCCGGCAATCGACGCCGCGCCGAGGAATCGCACGAAACGCTCGCCGGTCAGCGGTGCGCCGCAGTGGAACAGCGCGGCCGTAAGCACGAGCGCGGCGACGAGGCGTAGCGCGCGGATCGCTGACGGCGCGGCGATCCCCAGGTCGCGGCGATACCGGAAGGAGGTCGCCGCCAACAGCAGCCAGCCGAAGAAGCACAGTATCGTGGCTTCAAGCATGAACGGTCTCCGATTGTGGTTTGCGGATCTTCGCGACGGGCCTGCTTCGGGCGGAGCGCCACGCGCCGAGTGCAAGCATCGCGGCAATCGCGAGCATGGCGAAATCGAATGCCGCGAAGAGCGTGTCGCCGGTCAGTATCGATCCCGGCAATCCGCGCGACGTCGTCAGCGTATCGACCACCGGGATCACCGCGAACGCCGCGGCTCCAATCGCGAACCCTTCGGTCCACGCGCGGCGTGCCGGTCGCAACACCTGCAACACCGCTACGGCGCCCCATGTCCAGAACATCGTGGCGACCTCTGCGTCAGCGCGGTTTGCGGTTTCGGCGGGGATCAGGCGGTTGGCGAGCAGGTAGGCGGCCATCCCGATCGGCAGGCCGGCGATGACACCGATGTTCAGCCGCTCGACCAGCTTCAGCCCGAAAAACGGCGTCGCGCCCGGCTTGCGACGCTTGGCGGTCCAGAGCAGCAACCCGGTCCCGACCATTGCCGCACCGGTGAGACCGAGCACGAAATACGCCCAGCGCAACGCCGGCCCCGCGAACTGCGCGACGTGCAGCCCCAGCATCACGCCGGCGGTGGCGAGCGCCGGCCCGACGCCGCCTGCGCCTTCCAGGAACCGCCCGTCGCTGCCCGCATAGGTGACCGACGGACCGCGTCCGTTGAGCGACGCGTTCGCATGGCGGTACAGCGTGACCGTGCTCGCCGCGTCGTTCGGGTTGCGCACCACCAGGGTCGCGACCCGCGCACCGAAGCGTCGCTCGGCATCCGCGACCAGAGGACCGATCGCCACCAGCGGCTTGGCCGTGCCCTGTGCCGCGCGCTCGGTCGGCGCGCCGAACGCGGCTTGCGCGAAATCGGCGGGCTTGGCGTAGTTCGCGGTGACCGGCCACGGCATGTACATCGCCACCAGCGTGATCAGCCCGGTATAGGTGATCATCGCGTGGTACGGCAGCGCCAGCACCGCAGAGACGTTGTGCGCATCGAGCCAGCTGCGCTGCCCCTTGTTCCAGCGCAGCGTGAAGAAGTCGGCGAAGATGCGCTTGTGCGTGATCACGCCCGACACGATCGCGCCCAGCATGAACATCGCGCACAGCCCGGCGAGCCAGCGCCCCCAGGGATGCGGCAATTGCAGCTGGAAATGGAAGCGATAGAAATGCTCGCCGCCGCGGGTCTCGCGCGCACGCACGACATCGCCGGTCGCGGGATCGAGCACGATCTCGGGTGCGCGCCGCCTGGGAGCCTTGGGGTCCGGCTTGCGCTGTTCGAAGACCCGCGTCACCGCGGTGCGGGCATCCGGGAGGTAGACGTACCATTGCAGGTCGTCCGCGCCGACACGCTGCATGTGCGCCACCGCGGTCTCGGCGGCGTGGGCGCTGGTGACCGGCTTCGCGCGGAATTCCGGCTGCATCCACTGCGTGATCTCGGGCCGGAAATAACTAGCCGTCCCGGTCAGGAACATGGCGAACAGGATCCAACCCGCCAGCAGGCCCAGCCAGCCGTGGATCCATGCCATGCTCTGTCGCAAGGTGGTCCTCGCCGCCGAACTCACGGACGTACGCCGAGCAGCCAGAGTAGGCCGCCGCCGACCAGTGCGATTCCCCACACGAGCGCTGCGACCCGCAAAACGCGGTGTTCGTGGAAACACCAGAGGGCGATGCCTGCATAGATCGCGAACGACAGGACCATGCCCCAGCTAGTCGCTTCGACGCGCGCGATCGGGAGCAGGCGGGCGAGCAACGTCGCCAGCACCGCCGCCGCGGCATAGCCGCCGACCAGCGCGGTCGTGCTCCGCAACGCCATGTTCCAGACCACCGGACGGACTGTCCGGCCTTTGGGAAATGGGCCGGGTTTCAGGATCCGACCGTGCATGAACATTCTGTCATTTTTCCTTGCGGTGCGTGCAAACCGTCTTTAGCGGGCTTTGCGAGTCATTATCAATATCAAAAGTGGACGGCGCAAATGCGGGGACGATTTATAGGCGGGATGCTGTTGGGGACGGCTCTAGGCAGCGTCGGGATGCCGGTACTCGCGGCAGATTTCACAGCGGCGTCGGCGCCGACCACGGCTCGCGATGCGGCGCCCACCGACGATACGCAAACTCGCAGCGACGAGATCGTCGTCAGCGGCGAGCGCATTCGCAAGACCGGCAGCACCGGCACCAAGACCGAGACGCCACTGATCCGCACGCCGCAGGTCATCACCAGCATCGACGAAAAGGAACTGACGCTCCGCAACGCGCTGTCGATCAACCAAGCGCTCGGCTATGTTGCGGGCGTCTCGCCGAACCAGCGCGGCAATGTCGCTACCCGCTACGACCAGCTCTACGTCCGCGGCTTTGCGCCGGGACAGTATATGGACGGCATGCGTCTGCTAGGCGGAGTCTATTCCACGCCGCAGATCGACTTTCACCTCGTCGAGCGCGTCGACGTGATCAAGGGGCCAGCATCGGTCCTGTATGGCAACTCCACGCCAGGCGGACTGGTCAACCTGACCAGCAAGGTCCCCTATGGCGAATCCGGCGGGCGGATCGAACTGGCGGGCGGCAATTTCGACCTGTTGCGCAGCGCGATCGACGTGAACCAGCCGCTCGACAAGGATCACAAATGGCTGTTCCGGGTGATCGCGGGTGCGGAGCGGTCGGACGGCTTCGTCGCGATGACCGGCAACCGGCGCTATTATGCACGACCGATGCTAACCTTTGCGCCCAACGAGGCGACCAGCGTGACCCTGATCCTCAATTACCAGCGCGATCCGGAATCGGCGTCGTACAGCGGCGTGCCGGTCTATGGGTCGGCACTCACCAACCCGTCCGGGCAGTTCGCGACCGACTTCAACGTGAGCGAGCCTGCGTACGAAGCGTTCGATCGCAAGCAGAAATCAGCCACCCTGCTGTTCCGCCACGACTTCAACGGCAGCCTGAGCTGGGCGACGAGCGCGCGCTACCTCGACGTCGATCTCCACTATCGCCAGATCTACCTGTCGGCGTTCGCCACGACCGGCACGGGCGCCAATCGCAACACCGATTTCTCGACGATCGTGCGCGGCGGCGGCGGGTCCGACGAGTCGTTCCGGACGATCACGATCGACAATCACGCGACCGCTAAGTTCGCGACCGGGCCTTTGCAGCACACGTTCCTCGCCGGCGTCGACTGGCAGAACAACCAGGGCAATAACGACCAGCAGTTCAACACCGGCGTCACTGCCGATCCGGCGACCAGCATCCCGAACCTGAGCCTGTTCGCGCCGGTCTATGGCGGGGTGCAGCCTACTTTCCCGCTCAGCCAGACGCGCAGCTTCCGCAAGATCGACCAGGTCGGCGCCTATGTGCAGGACCAGATCGCGATCGGCGGGCTGCAACTGATCGCGAGCGGCCGCTACGACTGGTACGACCAGACGACGGTGAACCGCAACGCCGCGGCAGGAGCGGCCAGCGGCGTGACGCGGCTCCACCAGACCGCATTCACCGGACGCCTCGGTGCGCTGTACGAGACCAAGTTCGGCCTGGCGCCGTTCGTCAGCTATTCGGAAAGCTTCGAGCCACAGACCGGCACCGCGTTCGACGGCGCAGCGTTCGTGCCCGTCACCGGCCGCCAGTACGAAGCAGGCCTCAAATACCAGCCGCGCGGCACCAGCGCACTGTTCACGCTCTCGGCCTTCGATCTGCGTCGCCAGAACGTACCGACGACCGATCCCGCCAACCCGAATTTCCAGATCCAGATCGGCGAAGTGGCGGTACGGGGCATCGAACTCGATGGGCGGGGCGAGATCACGCCGGGTCTGACGGTCACGGTCGCCGGCACCTATACCGATCCGAAAGTCACGCAGGGCACGCCGGTCGTCGGCACCGGCGATCAGCTCAGCGGCGTTACCGGCACCAAGCCGCTCGGCATATCGACCTGGAGCGCATCGAGTTTCGTCAACTACGACCTGTCACGCATCAGTGGCGGTGACGGCAGCGGCGGCGGCGCGCTGTCGGGGTTCAACATCGGCGGCGGCGTCCGCTATGTTGGCAAGTCGGACGGCACCGCGACGCGCGTGGCAGCAGGCCAGACGCTCACCACCCGGTTCCAGTCGCCGGGCTATGTGCTGGTCGATGCGGTGCTCGGCTATGATCTCGGCAAGTTCGACGACTCGCTCAAGGGCATGAGCCTGACCGCAAACGTCGCGAACCTGTTCGACAAGCGCCACATCGCCAGCTGTTTCTTCGTCAACAGCTGTTACTTCGGCGCCTCGCGGACCGTCGTCGGATCGCTCCGCTTCAACTGGTGAGGCGGTCGCGCTGGCGTTTCGTTCGCAACGGACGGGGCGTCAGCGCATATCCTCGATCGGCGCGGTCAGGATGACGCGCAGGCCGGGCATGTTGTCGTCCTGTTCGATCGTACCCGACAGTCCGGCGACGACCGCCTTCATCATCCGGCTGCCAAAGCCCTCGCGCGTGCCCGATTTGCCGACGCCCTGGTCCGCGACGATCAGGCGCAGCCGGTTGCGATGCTGTTCCAGCACGATCTCGATCGGTCCGGCGCGACCCTCATAGGCATATTTGCTCGCGTTGATCACCAGCTCGGTCAGCACCAGCCCGATGTTCACCGCGCGATCGGTTGCGACCAGGATCGGCGCGAGATCCAGGCTCATCCGCGCTGCCCAATCCTCGCCGAGCGAGGTCTTCATGTCGTCGGTCAGCTCCTCGAGATAGCGCGACAGATCAACCGACTCGACCTGGTCGTCGCGGTACAAGCGGCGGTGGACCAGCGCGACCGCCGCGAGCCGGGCCTGCGCTTCGGCGAGATGCTCTTTCACCTTTGCGTCGTCCGACGATTTCGCCTGGAGAGACAGGAACGCGGCGACCAGCTGGAGGCTGTTCTGGACGCGGTGATTGACCTCCTTCATCAGGACGTCCTTCTGCGCGATCAGGATGTCCTTGTCCGCGAGCGTGCGTTGCAGGTCGACGTTGAGAAGACGAAGCCGCTGGTTGACATGCGCGTCGTGGAACGCCCGGCGTAGACGATGCGCGGCCTCGATCTCCTCGCGGGTCCAGCACCGCGATCGACCGCTGACCGCCTGCGTCCAGGACTCGAACGAGGTGCGCGGCGTCAGCACCGCGTTCGGATCGACCGAAACCGCCTTGTGCGGATTACCCGCCCATTCGACTTCCTCGATCTGCTCGGCGCGGAACCACAACAGCATCGCGCCCTCATCGATGAGCGGAAGCGCGAGCACGCCGCTGGCCGCTGCCCTGTACGTCTCGGCACGAGGATAGAGCGAGGGCAGTTCGTGCGTCGCGAAAGGCTCGATCCCGTTCTGCGTGACCGCCCATTCCGCCAGGTCGAGCACATCCTCCTCGGCGGGGCACAGGCCGTGCATCGCCACCACCGCGCCATCGACGAACGCGAAGCCGTCGCCGTCCAGCATACGCCGCAGGTCGTCGCGCAGTGCGGTGACGATACTGCGCGGGGCGGGGTCGGTCGCGAGCTTCGGGATGACCGCGTCCTCCGCCGCCCGCAGCCGCAGCCGTTCGCGGTAGGTCTCGGCCTCCTCCTTCGCGCGGATCTGGCGGGCGAGGCCGCTCGCCAGAGTAGACGAGGCCGCGCGGATATCGGGGGTCAGCACGCGCGGCGATCCGTGATGGCAGGCGATCATGCCCCACAACAGGCCGTCCTTGACGATCGAGATCGAGGCCGACGCCGCGACCCCCATATTGGCGAGATAGCGCAGGTGGATCGGCGAGACGCTGCGCAGCGCGACATCGCTGAGATCGAGCGTCTCGAACCCGGCCGGTCGCAGCACCGCAGGCGCATAGTCGATCGCCGGAATCGTCCGCGTCCGGTTGCGCACATACAGCGCGCGCGCTTGCCGGGGGATGTCCGAGGCGGGAAAATGATGGTTGAGGAAGGTGCCGAGTCCCGACACCTTGTCCTCCGCCATCACGCGCCCGGCTTCGTCGTCGAGGAAGCGGTAGACCATGACGCGGTCGAACCCGGTCAGTTGCCGGAACGCGATCGCCGCGCGCTCGCACAGCGCCTGGAGATTGCCGGCGCGTTCGAACGTCATCGCCATCGCGTTGAGTCGGCCGAGCATCGCCGCGGCGGTGACTGGCACGCCCGCGACCGGTTCGAGCTCGACCAGCACGTGATCCGCGCTGCGATGGAGCGTGACGTCGAAGTGTTCGGAAACCCCGGTCACCGGCGCGCCGGCCAGCGCAACTCCGGCGACCGTCTCGCTGGTCGCGAACAGCGCCGCGATATCCTGCGCCAACAGCGCGGACAGGTCTCGCCCCAGCCAGTCGACGGCCAGCCGGGTCTCGATGTCGCCGGCCCCTGCGACGATCGCGAGGGTCGCGGCGTCGGCGACCAGCAACAGGCCGTGCGGCTGGATCGCGCCAGGGATGTGGATCTGTTCGCGGTCGCACGCGGTCAGGTCCAGCCCCACGTCCGCGGCGGGGATGGCAGTGTCGCTCGGCGCGCTCATGAACTCGAAACTCTCGTGATAGCAGCCCGACCATGCCGCTACCGGTTGAACAAAGCAAATACCGGCAAGGGTTTAGCGTGTTAACCCAGGGCAGTATCGCGTGGCGCGCTCTCGGCATAGCGGCGCGCGATCACCGCGCAGGCGATCAGTTGCAGCTGGTGGAACAGCATCAGTGGCAGGAGGATCACGCCGACCTGCGCGGGCGGGAACAGCACGCCGGCCATCGGCACGCCCGATGCGAGGCTCTTCTTGGAGCCGCAGAATTGCAGCACGATCGCATCCTCGCGCGGCAGTTTCATCAGCCGTGCGACCGCGAAGGTGAGCGCCAGGACGAACGCGAGCAACGCGGCGCAGAGCAGCCCGATGAGGATCAGGTCGCCGATCGACAATTTGGCCCACAGCCCTTCGACCACCGCCGCGCCGAACGCGCTGTAGACCACCAGCAGGATCGAGCCGCGATCGACCACCGTCAACATCGCTTTCCGCCGCGTCACCCACGCGCCGATCCACGGACGCAGCAGATGCCCCGCGACGAACGGCACGAGCAGTTGCAGGACGATCGCCTCGATGCTCTCGATCGAAATCCCGGCGCTGCCCGATGCGTTCATCAGCAGAGCTACCAGCGCGGGCGTGATCAGGATGCCGAGCAGGTTGGAGAACGACGCGCTGCACACCGCGGCGGCGACATTGCCGCGGGCGATCGCGGTGAAGGCGATCGACGACTGGACGGTCGAGGGGAGCAGCGTCAGGAACAGCAGCCCGGCGGCGAGCGGCCCGTTCACGAACGGCAGCGCGCTCAGCCCCAACCCGAACAGCGGGAAGGCGACGAAGGTGATGGCCAGCACCGCGAGGTGCAGCTTCCAGTTGCGCAATCCCGACAGAATCGCGTCACGCGACAGCTTCGCGCCATGCAGGAAGAATAGCAGGACGATGCCGATATCCGCCGCGTAGCCGACGATCGTCGCCATCTCGCCGCGGGCCGGCAACAGGCTCGCCAGCACCACGGTGCCGAGCAGCATCAGGATGAACGGCTCGAAGACCGCGAGGAAGCGGCCGATCACGGATGCGCTTTAGCGTATGCATCCAGCGTCGCGAGATGGCCGCTGAGCGCCTCGTCGTCGAGGAAGCTGCCGAGGAAACTGTTGCGGGCGAGCGTCACCACCTGCTCGCGCGACAAATTCTTGGCGCGCGCGGTCTGGCGGAAATTCTCGCCGATATAGCCGCCGAAATAGGCCGGATCGTCCGAATGGATCGTCGCGCGCAGGCCGAGATCGAGCATCCGGTCGATCGGGTGGTTCTCGAGCCGGTCGACGTTGCGCAGCGCCACGTTCGACAGCGGGCACACGGTCAGCGTCATCGCATCGCGGGCCAGCCGTGCGACCAAGGCCGGATCCTCCAGCGCGCGATTGCCGTGGTCGATCCGGTCGACCTGAAGGATGTCGAGCGCCTCGTGGATATAGGCGGGCGGGCCCTCCTCGCCGGCATGCGCGCAAAGCATCAGCCCGGCATCCGCCGACGCCGCGAAGACGCGCGCGAACTTCGACGGCGGATGGCCGACCTCGGACGAATCGAGCCCGACGCCGATGAATTGGTCGAGCCACGGCTCCGCCTGCGCGAAGGTCTTGAACGCGTCTTCCTCGTCGAGATGGCGAAGGAAGCTCATGATCAGCCCGACCGACATGCCGTGCTTCTCCTGTGCTTCGTCGATCCCCGCGAATAGCCCGCGCGCGACCACGTCGAAGGGTATGCCGCGGTGCGTGTGCGTCTGTGGATCGAAGAAGATCTCGGCATGCACCACGCCGTCCTGTGCGACGCGGTCGAAATAGGCGACCGCGAGATCGCGGAAATCCTCCTCGGTCTGGAGCACCGCGGCGCCCGCATAATAGATGTCGAGGAAGGTCTGGAGATTGGTGAAGCTGTAGGCCGCGCGGACGTCCTCGACGCTCTTGAACGGGATCGCGACCTTGTTGCGCTCGGCCAGCGCGAACATCAGCTCGGGCTCCAGGCTGCCCTCGATATGCAGGTGCAGTTCCGCCTTGGGCAGGTTCGTGATGAAGTCGTGGGTCATAGCTCGTCCTGTCGCTTGGGTCGCGTCGGCTGCAACCATTCCGCGCGCCATGCACTACCGCAAGTGCGAAAGCCGTTGCATGACAATCCCGTCACGTTACCGAGCGCCGATACCCACGCAAAGGATACCATCGATGCCGACAGGATTGGTCGCACTGCTCGACGACATTGCCGGAATCACCAAGCTCGCCGCCGCCAGCCTCGACGATATCGGCGCGGCGACCAGCAAGGCGGGCAGCAAGGCGATCGGCGTGGTGGTCGACGATGCCGCGGTGACGCCGCGCTACATGGTCGGGTTCGAGCCCAAGCGCGAACTGCCGATGATCTGGAAGATCGCGCTCGGCTCGTTCCGCAACAAGCTGCTCTTCATCCTCCCCGCCGCGCTAGCGTTGAGCGCGTTCGCGCCGTGGCTACTGACGCCGTTGCTGATGATCGGCGGCACATATCTGTGCTTCGAGGGCGCGGAGAAGATCCTCGAGGCGTTCGGCGGCGGCCATGCCGAGGAGGTGGTCGACGCGCCGACCGACCCGAAGGCGCTGGAGGCGCAGAAGGTCTCGGGCGCGATCCGCACCGACTTCATCCTGTCGGCGGAGATCATGGTGATCGCGCTGTCGGACGTCGCGACCAAGCCGATCTGGGAGCAGGCGATCGTGCTCGCGCTGGTCGGCATCGTCATCACGATCGCGGTGTACGGCGTGGTCGCGCTGATCGTGAAGATGGACGACATCGGCCTGCATCTGGCGCAGCGCAACGGTGCGGCGGTGCAGGCGCTCGGGCGGGGGCTGGTGAAGGGCATGCCGCTGGTGATGTCGGCGCTGTCGGTGATCGGGACTGCGGCGATGGTGTGGGTCGGCGGGCAGATCATCGTCCACGGCATCGAGGATTTCGGGTTCACCGCTGTGCCGCACTGGATCCATCACACGGCCGAGAGCGCCGCGGCGGCGGTGCCGGTGGCGAAGGGGGTCGTGAACTGGGCGGTTAACGCGTTCTTCTCGGGGATCGTCGGGTTGATTTTGGGCGGCGCGATCGCGCTGGGGTTGCATGCGGTGAAGGGCAAGAAGGCGCACTGAGTTCCCCGGGCGTCATCCTGACGAAAGTCAGGATCCAGGGTAACGGGCGGCGCGGTTATGGCTCTGGATCCTGACTTTCGTCAGGATGACGGGGCTAGATGACTGCTGGCGCACGATCAGCAGCGCCCGCCTTCGCGGGGAAACACGTCGCGGTCGGTCATGAGGCGCTACCATCGCCACCAAGCACCACCCCGGCGGAGGCCGGGGCCCAATTGGGGAACGGAGGTAACGGCGGACAGCCAATCGTTATTTCAACCTTTCCAATTGGGCCCCGGCCTCCGCCGGGGTGGTTCTCATTCGCCCGGGTCGCGCTTCTGCGGGCGGCGGAGACGCCCCTAATTAGTCGTCCACCTGTCCATCCACCCCAGCACTTCCCCATACCATTGCCGCGAGTTCTTCGGCTTCAGCACCCAGTGGTTCTCGCCCGGGTTCACCAGCAGCCGCGAGGGGATCCCGCGCCGCTGCAACGCGGTGAACGTCGCCAGCCCCTGCGTGTACGGAATGCGGAAGTCCTTCTCGCCGGTGATTACCAGCATCGGCGTCTTCCACTTCGCCACGTAATTGACCGGGTTCCATTTCTCGAACGCCTGCGGGTCCTCGTAATAGGCCTTCCCGCCATGCTCCCATTCGTCGAACCAGAGCTCCTCGGTCTCGTACGCCATCGCGCGCGCGTCGAACACGCCGTCATGCTGGACGATGCACTTGAAGCGATCGGGCCACTGCCCCTCGAACCAGTTCATCATATAGCCGCCATAGGACGCGCCGAGCGCACAGGCATTGTCGGCATCGAGCCACGCGAACTTGTCGGTCGCGGCCTTCAGCCCCTTTTGCAGATCCTCGAGCGGCCAGCCGCCCCAATTGTTGCTGATCGCGTCGGTGAAGCCCTGGCCGTACCCGGTCGACCCGTGGAAATCGACCGCGACCAGGCCGTAGCCGGCGCCGGCGAACACCGCGGGGTTCCAGCGATAGGACCAGCTGTTGTTGCTCGATCCCTGCGGTCCGCCGTGCACCATGTACGCGATCGGGACTTTCCCCGCCGAGCCGTACGGCTTCACCGCATAGCCCCAGACGGTGTCGGCGTTCGCGCCCTTGAAATTGAACCGCGTGACGGTCGGCATGTCGATCCCGGCGAGCTTCGTCGCGTTGACCTGGGTCAGACGCTGCGGCGCACCGGTGCCCAGACGAAAGAAATCGGCGGGTGCGGTGAGGCTGTCCATCGCCACCACCGGCCCACGCGGGGTGATCGCGACGGCGCCGACATGGCCCTCCTGCGTGAGCCGCGTGACCGCGCCGCTCGACGCATCGACACGGAACAAGGGCGTCTCCTGCGTGTCGTCCGCAGTGACGTAGAGCGACTTCGAATCGGGCGCCCAGGCGATCGAGCCGACCGATCGGTCCCAGCGCTCGGTCAGCGACACCGTCTTGCCGCTGGCGATGTCGCGCAGCGTCAGCACCTGGCGATCCGCCTCGAACCCAGGCCGCCGCATCGCGAAGTATGCGAGCGTACGGCCATCGGGTGACACCGTCGGGAGGTTGTCGGTCGCCTTGTTCGCCGCAGTCAGGTTGACCGGGGCCGCCGAGCCGTCGGCGGGCACCGAGAAGATGTCGAGATTGGTCGACAGCGCCTCGATCCGCCCAGCCTCGCGCAGCGCGAAATACACGGTCCGTCCGTCCGGGCTCCACGACACTTCCTCGCCGCCGCCGAACGGCTTGGACGGCGCATCGCCGACCAGCGCACCGACCAATGGAACGCCGTTCCCGGTCGCACCCGCGGCGGTCAGCGGCAACACGAACAGCTGCGAGCGCGTGCCGTCCGCCCACGTATCCCAATGCCGCACGAACAGCTGGTCGTAGGTCCGCCCGGCCCCCGCGTTCGGGTCCTTCTTGACCATCGCGGGCTCGAGGCTCGGCGCGCCGGGCTTGCGATCCGCCCAGACGAGCAGCTTGTCGCCGGTTGGTGCGACCTTGAATCCGCTGAATCCACCTTTGAAGCTCGTCAGCTTGCGCGGCGTGCCGCCTGTGACGGGCACCGACCAGACCGCATCCTCGCCGCCCTTGTCGGACGTGAAATACACCGTGCTGCCGACGATCTGCGGGTCGTTCTCGTTGACCTGAGGATCGGCGAGCAGTTTCACCGGCGTCGCGCCCGACGTGGTGAGGTCGAGCCGCCAGAGGTCGAAACGCCCCTTGTCCGCCGCGAGATCGGTCTCGCGCTGCGCCCAGACGAGCCAGCGTCCGTCCTGCGAGGTGGTCGGCGCACCGACGCGGCTGAGCATCGTCACATCGTCGATGGTGAGTTGCCGGGCGGCGGCAGGGGCACTCGCAAAGGCGAGCACGGCGAGGCTGGCAGAGAGCAGGATCTTCATGGCGTGCTTGATAGGACGCTTGCGAGATCGCGCGCAATCACCTCGATCGCTTGCCCGCCCCGGCTTTGCCTGCACGCCCCAGCTTCGCTTGCCCGCCCCGGCTTCGCTTGCGTGAAAGCACCGGTTCAGATCATGGCGGTATCAGGTCATGATCGCCCAACGCCTCCAGGATCGCCTTGCATGTTGAAGTCTTTGATCCGCGGGACGGCGAGCGCGCTGCTTGCGGTTGCCATGGGGACCGCGTCCGCCGCGCAGGTCGTTCCCCCGCCTGCGAGTGGCGCAGCGCACGTGCAATTGCCGGTCGATGCGCTGATGCAGGACGCGGCGGAATATGCGCGGCGGTTCGGCGTGCCGCTCGACGAGGCGTTGCGACGGCTGCGTGCGCAGGGTCACAGCGTGCCGGCGACCGACGCGCTGCGCGAAACCTTCAAGGATCGCTGGGCCGGAATCGCGATCGAGCATCTGCCGACCTACCGGATCGTCGTGTTGCTGACCGGCACCGATCCCGTGCCGGACCAGCAGGTCGTCGCCGGCGGGATGACCGTTCCGATCGTCTTCCGCACCGGCGCCACCGCGACACGCGACGCGGTGCTCGCCGCGATCACCACCTATCAGGCGAAGATCCGCGATTCCCTGCCGCATCCGCCCGGACTCGGTGTGGATCAGCGGACCGGCGAGCTTGTCGTGATGACCGCCAGCGCCGACGCCGATCTCGACCGGAACGGCGAATTGCGCGCGCGGATCGCGGCGATGACAGGCGTGCCGGTACGCATCGATGTCGTCGATCGGCCGCCGGTCGACATGCAGGTCGAGGCGGCTCCCCCTGCAACCGACGCGACGCCTGCACAAAGTGGCGCGATCGAGGGCGGCGCGATCGAGGGTGGCGCCATCGAGGGTGGCGGGCGTGTGGTCGGTACCGTCGATGGCAAGCGCTATGCCTGCACGACCGGCTTCGTCGTGTCCGACGGGATGCGCAACGGCGTGGTCACCGCGGCGCATTGCCCGGACACGCTCTCCTATGTCGGCAAGCGCCCTTCTGACGGCAGCCGCGAGGAATGGCCGCTCGAGTTCGTCGGGCAATGGGGCTGGGGATATCAGGACGTGCAGGTCAACGTCGCGACCGCCCCGGGCGTCGGCTACGCGCCGCTGTTCTATGCGGACACCGCCAAGACGCTCGCGCGGCCCGTCGCGACGTGGCGCTACCGCACCAGCACGCGGGCGGGCGACTTCGTGTGCCATCGCGGCGAGCGGACCGGCTATAGCTGTGCGGTGGTGGCGATGGTCGATTTCGCGCCCGCGGGCGATCTGTGCGGCGGCGCGTGCCTGCCGACCTGGGTCGCGGTCGAGGGGCCGACGTGCAAGGCCGGCGACAGCGGCGCGCCGGTGTTCGAGGGCACCACCGCGCTGGGTCTGGTCAAGGGTGGGACCTATCGCCGCGACGGCACGTGCCTGTTCTATTATTACATGTCGACCGACTATCTGCCGCAGGGCTGGACGCTGCTTCATCGGTAACAGGGTGCCGGGCGGGCCGATTGTGTCTCCCCGCCAAGCGCTGTAGTCCCGCCGGGAACACGGCGCCGTCGAGCGCCGATCGGCGGCCTATCGACACGGGCGGAACATGGACTCCTCGGGCCTTGAGGCCGTTTTCCTCGCGAACCGCGACACGCTGCTGCGGTTTCTCCGGTCGCTCGGTGCGGGCGATGCGGCCGAGGATCTGCTGCACGAGCTGTGGATGCGGATCCAGACCGCGCCGACCGGGCCGATCGCGTCGCCGCTGTCGTATCTGTACCGGATGGCGAACAACCTGATGCTCGATCGCCACCGCGCGGTGCGGCAGGCGGAAAAGCGCGATCGGGAATGGACCGAGGCGACCGGCGGCCCTTCGCTCGATCGGTCCGAGGAGCCGTCCGCCGAACGCGTCGTGATCGCGCGCGAGCAGGCCGCGTTGGCGGAGACCGCGTTGCAGTCGGTCGGCGACCGGGCGGCGCGGATATTTCGACGGCACCGGATCGACGGGATCGAGCAGCGGACGGTCGCGGCGGAGTTCGGCGTGAGCCTCAGCACCGTCGAGGGCGACCTGCGAAAGGCCTATCGCGCGATAATCGATGCAAAGCGACGCTATGATGAGGCCTGATACGATCGTCTCCGTCTTCGGCTATAGGAGGCCATGATGGCGGAGCATGACGATATCGACGCGCAAACGCTGGACTGGGTAGTCCGGACCGGCAGCGACGCGTTCGACGACTGGCCGGCGTTCCACGCCTGGCTGGAGGCGGACCCGCGTCATGCGGCGGCGTATCATGCGATGTCGGCGGATATCGAGGAGATGGCGGCGTCCGTGCCGGCCGAGTCGGTGGCACCGGTCGTCGTGCCGATGCCGAAGCGGCGCTGGCCGGTCTGGACCGGCGGTGCGATCGCGGCGTCGCTGGCGTTTTTCGTCGGCTATGAGGCGATGGAAACGCGCGCGCACCCCTATGCGGTCGAGACGGCAGCGGGGGCGATGCGGACGGTGCAGCTCGCCGATGGGAGCAGCATCGCGATGGGTGGTGCGACACGGCTGATGCTCGATCGCGACGACCCGCGGATCGCGACACTGGAGCGCGGCGAGGCGATGTTCGTGGTCCGGCACGACGACCGCGATCCGTTCGAGGTGAGCGTCGGCGGCGCGCGGCTGGTCGATGTCGGGACCGCATTCGACGTCAAGCACGTGCGCGGCGAAACCCGCGTCGCTGTGTCCGAAGGCGCGGTCGACTATAATCCGGGACGCGATGGCATCCGGCTCGTGAAGGGGCAGGGGCTGCTCGTGCGCGACGGCAAGCCGACCGTGACGGCGGTCGACGTCGCCAGCGTCGGATCGTGGCGCGACAGCGTGCTGGCCTATGAGGGCGCGACGCTGGCGGAGGTCGCGGACGATCTGTCGCGCGCGCTTGGCATCGACCTGCGCGCCGACCCGACCGTAGCGAAGCGGCCGTTCAGCGGCAGCATCGCGACGGCCAAGCTGGCGAGCGACCCCAGGCTGGCTGGCCCGTTGCTCGGGGTGGCGATCCGCAAGCGCGGCGGCCACTGGGTGATGTCCTCGCGCTCGTGAGGATGCGCGGATGTCTGGTCGTCGCGGCGCTCGCCGTTGCCGCTCCTGCGCAGGCGGGGCAGGGGGCGGTCGACTTGCCGGCGGGGCGGCTTGGGGACGCGGTGCTGGCGCTCGGGCGGCAGTCGGGGACGAGCATCGTCATCGGCGATCCGGGGCTGTGGGCGCGGCGCGTACCCGCGGTGCGCGGGCGGATGAGCGCGCGTGCGGCGCTCGACCGGCTGGCGTCGGCGGTGGATGCGGATGTCGTTGCAGCGGGGCCGGTCGGGTGGCGGCTCGTGGCGCGCGCGCCGCGTGTCGTGGCGGTTCGGTTGAAGCGGCCGAAGGTCGCTCCCGTTGCCGCGCCGGTGGCAGAGGGCGCGGATATCGTCGTCACCGGCAGCAAACGCGACGTCCGGTTGCGTGATTTCGCAGGCCAGGTGGCGTTGCTCGACGGGGTCGATCTCGCGCTCGGCGGCGCGGGCGGGACCGAGGCGATCCTCGCGCGGCTGGCCAGCGTATCGTCGACGCATCTCGGCGCGGGGCGCAACAAGCTGTTCATCCGCGGCATCGCCGATTCCAGCTTCACCGGGCCGACGCAGACCACGGTGGGGCAGTATTTCGGTGACTTGCGGCTGAGCTACAACGCGCCCGATCCCGATCTGCGGCTGTACGATATCGCGTCGGTCGAGGTGCTCGAAGGGCCGCAGGGGACGCTGTACGGCGCAGGGTCGCTCGGCGGGATCATCCGCACCGTGCCGAACACGCCCGAGCTGGGCGCGGTGTCGGCGTCGATCGCGGGCGGTCTGTCGGCGACGTGGCACGGCGATCCGGGTGCGGATTTGGGCGCGACGCTGAACGTGCCGCTCGACGAGCGGGTGGCGCTGCGCGTCGTCGGCTACGGGGTGAGCGAGGGCGGGTATATCGACAACCCGGTGCTCGACCGGCGCGACGTGAACCGGACGCGGATCGGCGGCGGTCGCGCGATGCTGAGGCTCGATGCGGGGAATGGCTGGACCGTCGATGTCGGCGGGATCGGGCAATGGACCAAGGGCGACGACAGCCAATATGCCGATCGCGACGCGCCCCCTCTGACGCGGTCGAGCGCGATCGTGCAGGGGTTTTCGGCGGATTACACGATGGGGCAGGTGGTCGTGTCGGGCGAGATCGGCGGGCTGAAGGTCAAATCCTCGACCGGGATCGTCGGCCAGACGCTGACCGAGCGGTATGATGCGACGTTGCCCGGCGGCGATGCGCGGGTTTTCGCGCAGCGCAATGCGACCGACATGATCGCGAACGAGACGCGGGTATGGCGGCCGATGCGGAACGGGTTCGGCTGGGTGGTCGGCGGCAGTTTCACGCACAACCGGACGCGGCTGTCGCGATCGCTCGGGCCGGTCGATGCGCCGGCGCCGGTGACGGGCGTGACCAACAGCATCGACGAGGCGACGCTGTACGGCGAGGGGAGCGTGCAATTGGTGCACGGCCTGATCGCGACCGCTGGCGCTCGAGTCACGCGGGCCTCGCTGGCGGGGACCGGAGAGGACGTCGCGCCGGCGCGGCTCGAGACCGTCGCGCTTGCCCGTGCGCGCGTGACCGCGGACCGGATCGAGACGAGCGTGCTGCCGTCCGCCTCGCTGATCGCCGCGGTGCTGCCCAAGGTGTCGCTGTACGGACGGTATCAGCAGGGATTTCGCCCGGGCGGGCTGGCGATCGAGAGCGATTTCGTGCGGCGGTTCGAGAATGATCGCGTGCGGACGCTGGAGAGCGGCGTGCGCTATGGGCTTGCCGGAATCGACAGCGCGTATCTGTCGGCGAGCGTGTCGCACACGATCTGGCAGGATATCCAGGCGGACTTCATCGACGCGACCGGCCTGCCGAGTACCGCCAATATCGGCGACGGGCGGATCTGGACGTTCAGCGCGGCGGGCGGGTGGAAACCGGTCGCCGGCCTGACTCTCGACGCGGGCTTCACCTATAACGACAGCCGCGTGACGGAGCCCAGCCCGGCGCTGTTCGTGGCGCTCGCGCGGATGAGCCAGGTGCCGAACATCGCGCGCTATGCCGGGCGGCTGGGCGCGGATTACCGGCAGGATGTCGGGCGGGATCTGGAACTGCGGGTGTATGGCTGGGCGCGCTATGTCGGGCGGTCGCGGCTCGGGGTCGGCCCGGTGCTGGGCGAGGAGCAGGGGGATTATCTGGATACCGCGCTGACCGCGCGGATCGGGCGGGCTTCGTTGGGGGTGACGCTCGGGGTGACGAATTTGACCGACAGCGTCGGCAACCGGTTTGCGTTGGGGACGCCGTTTCAGGTAGGGAGCGGGCAGATTACGCCGCAGCGTCCGCGGACGATCCGCATCGGACTAGACGCCGCGTTCTAGCCAACCGTTCGATCCTCCCCCGCTAGGGGGAGGTGGCTGGCCCTTGCCAGACGGAGGGGGAGGTAACGATCACATCCGTTGCGTGTCCTCCCCCTCCGTCTCGCTACGCGATCCACCTCCCCCTTGCGGGGGAGGATCAGGGGTTCAGCCCTTCGCGTTTGCCAGCGCGCGCTGGTCCGCGGGGAGCAGCGCCAGGGCGGTCTTGTAGCAATCTTCGACATGCGAGTTGCCGACCAGCTTCATCGCGCCGAAGCTGATCGTCGCCGCCACCGCCGAGCCCGCGAAGGGGATGAACTTCGCCATCGATCCCACCGCGACGCGTGCGCCGACGCGGCGGAGCAGGGCGACGACGATGCGCTTGGTCACCATCCGGCCGATCATCGTGTTGCCGAGGCTCGACGCCATCACCAGCGCCTGTTGCGCGATCTGCGGTTCTAGCTTCTGGACCTGGTCGTGATCGAGGCCGAAGCGCTTGCTGATCTCGGGCAGCAGCTTGGTGAGCAGGCCGATGTCCGCGACGATATCCGCGCCGGGGATCGGCACGACCGCGGCCCCCGCCGACATCATCGAGCGCGTCGTGACGAGGCGCTTGCTGTCGTCGCGGATGCGGTCGAGTTCGGCGATGGTGGTGATCATGCTGGCGTTTCCCTGAAATTATCGAGCCGACAACGCGCCGCCGGGGTCCTGGTGCCACGGGATAATAGCGCGCGGTTCAAGGTTCGCGAGCCCCGCCTCCGTCCTCTTTTCGAAAACACATCGAAAAGGGTTCCGTATGCGTCGTCTCCTGCTGACCACCACCTGCCTGTTCGCGATCACGTCGCCGCTGCATGCGCAGACCGTGATCGACACCAAGCGGACCGATCCGGTGCGGACCTCGACGATCAAGGCGGGCGCACCCGACAACATCCGCATCGCCGCCGCGGGTTCGGTGACGCCGACCAGCGGCACCGCGGTGACGGTCGACAGCGTCAATTCGGTCGTCAACGAAGGCACGATCCAGGTCACCAACGCCGACGGATCGACCGGCATCCTCGCCAATGCCGGCACCGGTGGCGGCATCACCAACGCGGCGGCGGGCAAGATCATCGTCGACGAAAGCTATGTCGCGACCGATACCGACAAGGACGGCGACCTCGACGGGCCGTTCGCGGCAGGCACCGGACGCACCGGCATCCGCACCGCGGGCGCCTATACGGGCGCGATCGTCAACAGCGGCGCGATCACGGTGAAGGGCAACGATTCCGCGGGCATCTGGCTGGGCGGTCCGCTGACCGGCGCGTTCACGCATGACGGGCAGACCTCGGTCACCGGCGATCGCTCGACCGGCGTGCGGATCGCGGACGTGACCGGCAACGTCCGGCTCGCGGGGACGATCGCGGCGATCGGGCAGGGCGCGGTGGCTGCGCGTATCGATGGTAACATCGCGGGTGCGCTCGTCGTCCAAGGCGCGCTGGGCTCGACCGGCTATCGCTACGTGACGGCCCCCGCCGACCCCTCGAAGCTCGAAGCCGACGATCTGTTGCAGGGCGGATCGGCGTTGGTCGTCGCTGGCGACGTCTCGGGTGGGATCGTCTTCGCGGTGCCGCCGAAGGACGCGAGCACGACGGATGCCGACGAGGACAAGGACGGCCTGCCCGACGCCACCGAAGGCTCGGCGGCGATCACCTCCTATGGCGCGGCGCCCGCGGTGCAGATCGGCTCGGCGAAGCGTGCGGTCGCGATCGGCGCGGTCGCGGGGACGGGAACCGGCTTCGGCCTGATCGTCGACGGCGGCATCGCCGGTAGCGGCGTCTATGGCGGGGTCGAGGGCAACGGCCTGGCGATCGGCGGGCTCGGTGGCGCGGTGACGATCGCCGGCGGGATCGGCATCAACGGCACCGTCGCGGCGGCGGCGAACGGCGCGAGCGCGACCGGGTTGAAGCTCGGCAGCGGTGCGTCGACTCCCGAAATCCGCAATGCCGGTACGATCTCGGCAGCCGGCGGCGGCACGGCGGCATCACGCTCGACCGCGGTTCTGATCGACACCGGTGCCTCGGTCGCCACGGTCCGCAACAGCGGCACGATCAAGGCGACCGCACAAGCCGCCGACGGCACCGCGATCGGCATCCTCGACCGGTCGGGCACCGTGACCCTGGTCGAGAACAGCGGCAGCATCGGTGCTTCGGGGGCGCTCGCCACCTCCGAGCGCAACGTCGCGATCGACCTCTCGGCGAACACCACCGGCACGATCGTCCGCCAGACCGCGGTCGCGACCGGCATCGCCGCGCCCGCGATGGTCGGCGACGTGCGCTTCGGCACCGGCAACGACCTGTTCGAGGTCGCCGACGGCACCGTCACCGGCACCGCACGGTTCGGCAGCGGCAACAACCGCCTGGCCTTGTCGGGTGACGCGAACTTCACCGGCGGCGCGGTGTTCGGCGCGGGCAACGACGCGCTCACGCTCGCCGGCACGTCGGTGTTCAACGGTACGGCCGACTTCGGTGGCGGTACCGACACGCTGACGCTCGGCGGCACCTCGCGCTTCTCCGGCACGCTCGCCAACGCGCAAGGGCTCGCGGTCGCGGTTGCCGGCGGCACGCTCGACATTACCAAGGCCGCGTCGATCGCGTCGCTCTCGGTCACCGGCGGCGGCGTGCTCGCCGTGACGCTCGACAAGGCCGGCGGCACCAGCACGGCGATCCAGGTCGCGGGCACCGCAGCCTTCGACAAGGATTCCAAGCTCGCGCTGAGGCTCACCAGCGTCGTCGACGCCGAAGGTCGCTACACGGTCCTGCGCGCCGGCACGCTGACGGGTGCAGCAAACTTGACCGCGACCACGACCCTGCTCCCGTTCCTCTACAAGGGCAGCATCGCGACCGGCACGGGCAACGAGCTTGCGGTCGACGTGGCGCGCAAATCGTCGACCGAACTCGGGCTCAACCGCTCGCAGGCGTCGGCCTATGATGCGATCTACAAGGCGCTCGGCAACGACGAGAAGATCGGCGGCGCGTTCCTCAACATCACCGATGGCGACGCATTCCGCGGCTCGGTCCGCCAGATGCTGCCCGATCATGCCGGCGGCACGTTCGAGGCGGTCACCATGGGCTCGCGCGCGACCGCCCGGGTGCTCGCCGACCCGCATGGCCCGTTCAAGGACGAAGGCAAATGGGGCTATTGGGTGACGCAAGTCGCGTGGGGCACGTCGAAGAGCGTCGCCGATACCGCGGGCTACGACATCAGCGGCTGGGGCGTTTCGGCGGGCGCGGAGTACAAGACCGGCGTCGGCAATTTCGGCACCTCGCTCGCGTATCTGAACGGGCAGGATGCCGATGACGGCACCAACAACGAAGTGCGATCGAACCAGTATGAGCTGGCCGGATATTGGCGCGGGCATTGGGGCGGTCTGCAGGCGAATGCGCGCGTCTCGGGCGCCACGATCACATTCGACGGTTCGCGCAATTTCAGCGGGGCGATCGGTAGCGAAGCGGTCGATCGGACTACGAACGGCGATTGGAACGGCACGCTCTACGCAGCATCCGGCGGGCTGTCGTACGAGGCCGGCAAGGGCAAGCTGATTTTCCGCCCCGTCCTCGCGATCGATTACTACAAGCTCAAGGAGGACGGCTATAGCGAGACCGGCGGCGGCAAGGCGATCGACCTCGTGGTCCAGTCGCGCACCAGCGACGAACTCGCGGTCACCGGCAGTGGCGCGCTGGGGCTGAACTTCGGCGGTCCCGACTATCAGGACGGCTGGTTCCGCGTCGAAGCGGAGGGTGGCCGTCGACAGATCGTCGGCGGCGGCCTCGGCGCGACCACCGCGGCGTTCGAAGGCGGCCAGTCGTTCACGCTGACGCCCGAAAAGCGCACCAGCGGTTGGGTCGGCAAGCTGCGCGGCGTCGGCGGCAACGGCATCTTCCGGATGGGCGGCGAGTTCAACGCCGAGCAGCAACAGGGCCGGGTCGCACTGTCGCTGCGTGCGAGCCTGCAGATCGGGCTGTAGGCGGCGGCTGTTTTCGGGGGCGGGTAATGGCTCGATTCCGCCCCCGGACTGTTGTCGGCCCAGGGAATGACCAGCGAATGAGGAGCGAAGGCACATGGCCGAGGACCGGTTGGACATCGATATGAAGACGCTCGAGGACAATAGCGACCTCCGCCAGGTCGAGTTCGAGGCGGAGATCAGCGACGAGCGTCATCAGTTCGCGGTCCAGTACGATGTGCTGGAGGCGCTGAGCACGGTGTCGCCGGAGGGCGAAGCGGTCGCGATCTTCAGGCAGCATGCCGACGAGATCGCCGGGATGGGTGCGACCGCGCTCGCCCGCGATCCCGACCAGGAGATCGTCGTGATCAGCGAGAACGATCTGGACTAGCGGCGGCTTCCGGCCGATCCTGTTTATCGATCCGGCAGCGTCGTCGGGACTGGTGGGAGATGGATGATGAAGTCGATCTGGACGGGCGCCGCATTGGCGATGACGATTGCCGCCGGCGCGGGTGTTGCCGATGCCCAGAAAGCGAGCCCGGCGATCACGAAGGCACTGGCCGATCCCGCGCGGGCCGATCAGCAGGGCGACGATGCACGCCGCAAGGCCGCCGAAGTGCTGGCGTTCTCGGGCGTGAAGCCGGGCAACGTCGTCGTCGATTACCTGCCGGGTGCGGGATATTGGACGCGGATCTTCACCGGCGTCGTTGGTCCCAAGGGGCATGTCTATGCGGTATGGCCGGCCGCTGGTGCGAAATACGCCGAGACGTCGCTGCCGGCGTTGCAGGCGCGCGGCCTCGGCAACGTGACGGCCGAGGTGCAGCCGACCAACCTGCCGACCTCGCCCCGGCCGGTCGACGTCTTCTGGACCGCGCAGAATTATCACGACATTCCCAACAAGGGCGCAGGCGAACCGGCGTTGCGGGCGTTCGACGGCGCGGTGTTCCGGATGCTCAAGCGTGGCGGCACGTACATCGTCATCGATCACGCCGACGCGCCCGGCAGCGGGATGAGCGGCACCGAAACGCGGCACCGGATCGATCCGGCGGCGGTGAAGGCGCAGGTCCAGGCGGCGGGGTTCAAGTTCGTCGGCGAATCGACCGTGCTGCGCAACCCGGCCGACGATCACAGCAAGGGCGTGTTCGATCCGGCGATTCGCGGCCAGACCGACCAGTTCGTCTACAAGTTCCGCAAGCCGTAGGTTCCGGAAGCCGTAAGCGGGCGGTCCGTGCTGGTCGACGTCGTCGGCCAGCCGTTCAGCGACGTCCTGGGACGTCGCGCCTTACCGCGCCGAGCATGCCAGCACCGCAGCGTCGATCGCGGTTGCCGCGCCCGATAGCGCGTAGACGTCTGCGAATGGCCGTCCGCCGACACCGACCGCTTCGACGCTCATGCTTCGGCCCGAGCGCAGCGCCGCGACGATCGCGCGATCGCTCGGCGCGTCGGTTGCCCAGGCGTCGAGACCGTTCGCGACCAATTGGAACCGTCGCTCGCCGATCGTCAGCGTCACGCCTGCCGATCGATCACGCTCGCGGCTGAGGCGGATATGGAGCGATGCGCGCAGGTTGCGTTTGGGCCAGGTCGCGATGCTGGCGAAACCGCTCGATCGGCCGCCGGCCATCACCGGTCGCGCGATCGCGTAACAGCGGTCGGGACTGGCGTCGCGAAAACTGCCCCAGCCCTTGTAGATGCCGATCGTGTCGCGAGCAGACACTGGCGCCGCGGCCACGAGCGATAACGCCGCGAGCACGCAAACCCCTCTTCCTGGCGGGGAGAGGCAGGGGGTGGGTCGGCCTAGTTGAGCCCCAGCGGTCCGAATATGCGGAAGCCGGCCCGCCTCCAACCCCACCCTTTCAGGGAGGGGGGTAGAGGTTCGCAGCCGCGGTTTGAGGCCTTGGAACCAACCAAATCTCACGCCGGCGCGAATCCCGTACCCAGATGCGGCACGGTGGCGAGGCCGCGCTCGACCAGTGTCACCGACCCCTGCGGCAATCCCTTCGCGACCGGCGCACCCAGTATCGGATCGACCGCCGCCCCGGTCATCACGCCGAGCATCACCCGACTCGAAATCCCGTGCATGATGACCAGCCGGTCGCCCGTATCCTCCGCCGTCTCGGCAAGCCATCCGCTCACACGAGAGGCTATTTGAGCATAGGTCTCGCCATCCGGCGCAGGCTTGAGCGTCCCGCCCGGCAGCATCACCGGCCCGACCTCGTCCATTACGTCCGCATAATAGCGCCCGCCCCACGATCCCAAGTCGATCTCGACCAGCCGCGGATCGGTCCGCGCACCATGCCAGTCGAGTTCCAGATGCTCGCAGATCACCGCCAGCGTCTGCAACGCGCGACCTGTCGGCGATGCCCATAAGGTCAGCGTCGGCTTCGCCCCCAGCAATCCGCGCAGCGCCCGCCCAAGCTCGTCCGCCTGCGCGAAGCCCGCCCGCGTCAGGGGCGTGTGCGCGGCATCCCCTTGCAACCGGTGCGCCGCGTTGAACACGGTTTCGCCGTGCCGCGCGACGAAATCGCGACCCTTGCGTGGGCGTGGAGTAGCGCTTGAACGGGCGTCGGCGTCACCCTGCCGTTGGCTTGGTATCATAGCCCGCGTTTCAACCCCCTGTGGCGCAAAAGCAACGGATTTCCGTGTTTATCTGGGGTTCATGCAACGCTCCGGCGGTTGGTCCATTGGAGCGGTCCACCCCGCGTTTTGGGGTGACCGGATAGTAAGGAGTAACCCCAATGCGTACGCTTATCGCCGTCTCGCTGCTCGCCACCACCGCAGTAGCAGCCCCCGCCCTTGCGCAGACCAACCCGACCTTCACCGGCCCCCGTGTCGAGGCCACGCTCGGCTACGACCACACCGGCGCCGGCAGCAGCGTGTCCAACAACAACGGGCGCGACGACCAGAAGATCGACGGCCTGCTGTACGGCGGCGGCATCGGCTACGACATCGCCATGTCGAACAACGTCGTGCTCGGCGCCGAGGCCGAACTGACCGGCTCGACCGCGAAGAGCGACCGCAACGACTATACCAGCGACTTCGGCTTCGGTCGCGTCAAGCAGGGCCGCGATATCTATGTCGGCGCGCGCGCAGGCTATGTCGTCGCACCGACGACGATGCTGTACGTCAAGGGCGGCTACACCAATGCCAAGCTGAACGTGCTCGCCGGCGACACCAACCAGACGACCGACACCGATTTCAATCTCGACGGCTGGCGCGTCGGTGCCGGTGCCGAGCACGCGGTCGGTCCGAACAGCTATGCCAAGCTCGAATATCGCTATTCGAAGTACGAGCGCAGCAACATCGACTATGCGACCGGCGGCACCAGCGGCCGATTCGACGTCGACACGGATCGTCACCAGGTGGTCGCCAGCTACGGCTTTCGCTTCTGATCGAAACGGTGCGCGCGTTTTAACGCGACGTTTACCGTGATCAAAGAAGGGTCGGGGCGCTTGCTCCGACCCTTTGTTGTTGGGTAAGCCATCTGCGGATTGCCCCCAGCCCCGAGTCCGGCTGCGGTGGCGGGGGGAATTTTGATGAAGGCGACGATCGAACGCGCAACGCTCCTCAAGGGGCTGAGCCATGTCCAGTCCGTGGTGGAGCGGCGCAACACCATCCCCATCCTGTCGAACGTGCTGATCGAGGCGACCGCCGAGGGCACGCTCAAGCTGATGGCGACCGATCTTGATCTCCAGATCAACGAATCGATCGCTGCAGCCGTCGACCAGCCCGGCGCGACCACCGTGTCCGCGCACACGCTGTTCGACATCGCACGCAAACTGCCGGAGGGTTCGCAGGTCCAACTCGCCGCGTCGGAAGGCCGGATGAGCATCGTCGCGGGCCGCGCGCGCTTCTCGCTGGGCACGCTGCCGCGCGACGATTTTCCGGTGATCGCCGAGGGCGAACTGCCGACCCAGTTCGAACTGCCCGCCGAGACGCTCAAGCAGATCATCGACAAGACTCGCTTCGCGATCTCGACCGAAGAGACGCGCTATTATCTCAACGGCATCTTCCTCCACGTGGCGGACGGCGACAGCTCGAACCCGGTGCTGAAGGCCGCCGCGACCGACGGCCACCGCCTCGCGCGCGTGACGCTGCCGCGTCCCGAGGGTGCCGAATCGATGCCCGACGTGATCGTGCCGCGCAAATGCATCGGCGAGCTGCGGAAACTGCTCGACGAGGTCGACGGTTCGGTCGGCGTGTCGCTGTCGCCGACCAAGATCCGCTTTGACCTCGGCCAGGCGATCCTGACCTCGAAGCTGATCGACGGCACCTTCCCCGATTACAGCCGCGTGATCCCGACCGGCAACGACAAAATCCTCAAGATCGACCCGAAAAGCTTCATGGAAGGCGTCGACCGCGTCTCCACGATCGCGACGGAGAAGACGCGCGCCGTGAAGATGGCGCTCGACCGCGACAAGATCACGCTGTCGGTCACCTCGCCCGAAAACGGTACCGCGGCGGAGGAAGTCCCCGGCGATTACGTCGCGCTGCCGTTCGAGATCGGCTTCAACAGCCGCTATCTGATGGACATCCTCGCGCAGATCGATGGCGACATGGTCGAGGTGCATCTGGCGGATGCCGCCGCCCCGACGCTGATCCGCGAGAACGACAAGTCGCCCGCGCTCTACGTGCTGATGCCGATGCGGGTGTAGCGCCCGGCATGGGGCTTCTCTATCATCCGGAACCGGGTGAGATCGTCATGTGCCGCTATGAGGACGTGGTGATCTCGCCCGAGATGCGGAAAGCCCGGCCCGTGGTTATCGTCGGTCCACGCTTGCGGCGCCGCGGACGATTGGCAACAATCATACCGCTAAGCACCACGGTACCGCTGACGATCGAGAATTATCACTGCGGGATCGAGCTATCGGAGGCTCTTCCAGCGCCATTCGATAGCATCGCCATGTGGGCGAAGTGCGATATGATCACGACCGTTTCGCTGGATCGGCTGGATCGGTTCAAAGGTTCGAGAACATCTGGCGGGGGTGCGCGGAAGTGGGCGACGGGACGCGTATCAAGCGAACAGTTGCAGAATATCCGGATAGCCATGCTTTTCGGACTGGGGCTTGATTCCTTGACAAACTGCGTTTGACAGCCCATCCGTTTGGGGTCCCCGCTCTGTGAAAGCATCGGGCTTGGAGACTGTCCGGAGACGGGCAGCCGGCTTCACATATTGCGATACCAAGCATGTGAAGTCGTAGTCATCGAAAGGCCATCCTGCGGGGTGGCCTTTTTCGTTTGAACACACCGTCGAATCTGATACTAACAGTAATGTTAGTAAGGAGTCGACTCGATGGCGAAGCTTCCTCCGTTTCCCGGTACGACCGGTCGTCGCGATTGGCGCACCGCATTCGATGCGATCAAGAAATTGCTCGCGAACGGTGACGACACGACGCAGGTGTTCCGGATCATGCGTGCGCTGAACGTCGGCAATGCGCCGATAAATTACGCGCGGCTGATCGCCACCGAGCAGGGCGGGCGGATCGCCTATGACCAGGTCGAACTGGCGCAGCGATTCTCCGATCCCGCGTTCGTCGCGAGCTTCGCGCCGGGCACGGTCGGGGCGGCGTATCGCACGTTCCTCGAGACGACGGGCTATTCCGCGGACGGGCTGGTCGAGGTCTCGCGGCTCGTGCCGTCCGAGGACGATCTGGCGCATCCTTACGCGTGGTTCGGCCGGCGGGTGCGCGACACGCACGACATCTGGCACGTGCTGACCGGCTACAAGGCCGACGAGAGCATGGGCGAGGCAGCACTCGTCGCGTTCAGCTATGCGCAGGTCGGCGGGCTCGGCTGGGCGCTGATCGGCTCGGCGGCGGCGCTGAAGAGCATGCGCGTCACCGGCAGCAAGCTGTTCGCGAAGGCGGTCTGGGAAGGCTATCGCAACGGGCGAAAAGCGAAGTGGATCTCGGGCGAGGACTATCTCGAACTGCTCCACGAACCGCTCGACGCAGCGCGCGAACGGCTAGGGATCGTCACGCCGGTCGCATATCTGCGGGCGCAGCGCGAGCTCGGGCCGGCGCTTGCGTCGTATCTCAGCACGCAGAAGGCCGCGACCGCAGCGGCGGCACCCGCGATCGCGCCGGAACGGATCGCCGCCTGACGCGATGCTCGATAGCGGACTGGGCGTGTCGCTAGCGGGGCGTGGTCAGGTCGATACCCTACCCCGTTCGTGCTGAGCGAAGTCGAAGCACCGTAGCTTGAGCCGCGCCGCTCGACGTCGCCCGCAGCGAACGGAAAAGGGCGATGCAATCACTTTCGAAACTGCTCTAAGGCCGGGGCAATGCTGTCGCGCCTGGTCCTCACCGATTTCCGCAATCACGCCGACCTGACGCTCCAGCCGGGCTCGGGGTTCGTCGTGCTGACCGGCGAGAACGGCGCGGGTAAGACGAATATCCTAGAGGCGGTATCCTTGCTCGCGCCGGGTCGCGGACTGCGTCGGGCGGCGCTGGGCGAGATGGCGCGGCAAGGCGGGGCAGGCGGCTTCGGCGTCGCGGCCACCTTATCCCTACAACGCGAACAAGAGGTCGTTACCTCATTCCCCTCCCGCTTGCGGGAGGGGTCAGGGGAGGGCGCGACGTACGTACTGGCGTCCGCTGCCGAGGAAAGCGCGCCCCTCCCCCGACCCCTCCCGCAAGCGGAAGGGGAGAAGGAAGCCGCCGCCGAAGTCGATGTCGCCACCGGCACGCTGGCCTCCGCCCCCGAACGCCGCATCGTCCGCATCCAGGGCGCCACCACCACCGCCAACGCGCTGGCCGAATGGCTCACGATCCTCTGGCTCACCCCGGCGATGGACCGGCTCTTCGTCGCCCCCGCCGGCGAGCGCCGGGGCTTCCTCGACCGCCTAACGCTGGCCCTCGCCCCCACCCACGCGCACCACGCCGCCCGCTACGACGCGGCGATGCGCGCGCGAAACCGCCTGCTCGCCGACGACGGCCGCCCCGACGGCGACTGGCTCTCCGCGCTCGAAGCGCAGATGGCCGAGCACGGCGCTGCGGTCGACGCCGCCCGGCGCGAGACCGTCGCCCTGCTCGGCACGAGGCTCGCGCACCAGAGCGATGGCCCGTTCCCCCGCGCCGGCCTGACGCTCGAAGGCTGGGCCGGCGACACCACCCGCCTCCAAGCCGACCTCGCGCAAGGCCGAGCACGCGACGCCGCCGCCGGTCGCACGCTCGTCGGCCCCCACCGCGTCGACCTCGCGGTCACGCATCTCGACAAAGCCCGTGCCGCCTCGCTCGCGTCGACCGGCGAGCAGAAGGCGCTCCTCCTCGGCATCGTCCTCGCGCATGCCGAACTGGTGGCGGAGCGGACCGGCCAGTCGCCGGTCCTCCTTCTCGACGAGGTCGCCGCGCATCTCGATCCGTCACGCCGTGCAGCCCTTTTCTCGCGGCTCGCAGGTCGCGGCCAGGTGTGGATGACCGGCACCGAAGATGCGTTGTTCGACGCGATCGACAGTGGCGCGACGCGGATCGCGGTAGGCCACACTACCCACTGAAAGAAAAAGATAATCTTCGGCTGAACACAGGCTGTCGATCGAGGTCACTGTGCGTTCAAGCGGCCGCGGGCAAAGCCCGTCCCATCGAAAGATCACGGAGAGTTGACGATGTCCCATAAACTTGCCCGCGCCGCCCTCGGCATCCTGATGGCCACCGCGACCGTCGCGCCTGCACTGGCGCAGGGCCAGGCACGCATCGACCCGCGCACGGCGCCCTGGACCCGGCCGGGGTATCGGCTGGTCGGCGCCGGCGTGCCGGTCCTGTTCCCCGAACTCCGCAATACGCCGCGCGGCCGCGCGTTCGTGATGCCGAACTTCGACGCGAACGGCGATGGCCGGATCAGCCCTCGGGAGGCCGACGATGCCAATCGCGAATTCGCACGCCTTGCCGGCCCGCGTCGCGACCGGTTCGACTGGGACGCGTACGGTCGCGATCCGCGCGGCTATCGCGGCGGCCGCGGCGGCACCACCGTGGTCGAGACGGTGACCACCTGGGATCGCGGCGCGATGCGCAACTACGGCTTCCGCCAGACCCCGCGCGGCGCGACGCTGACGCTGCAGGAGGACGTGCTGTTCCGCACCGACAGCGCCGTGCTGCGTCCCGGCGCGATCGAGAAGCTGCGCCCGCTCGCCCGCTATCTGCGCGCCAACCCCGGCGTCCGCGTGTCGATCGACGGCTTCACCGATTCTCGCGGCACCGATGCGCATAACCAGGACCTGTCCGAGCGCCGCGCGGCGAGCGTCCGCCAGGCGTTCGACGACATGGACGTCGTCCGCGCCCGCTTCAGCGTGGTCGGCCACGGCGAGCGCGACCCGGTCGCGACCAACGCGACCGCAGCCGGCATGCGCCTCAACCGCCGTGTCGAGGTGACGTTGCTGGGGCAGCGCGCGGACCGGTTCTGAAGATGACCTTGCCGCTCCTTGGGTTTCAGGGAGCGGCAAGAGCTTGAGGCGTTGCGGGCGAGGGTGCCCCTGTTTGCACGCGCGTTCATGGCGCTGCACATTCGCTCACATAGCTCCCGACGTGCGGGCGAATGGACTTGAGCCTGCCTGTCGTGCCACGCTCGGCGTACAGGGAGTATTCGAGTGATGAGCAAGCTGGCGATGCGACGAGCGTGGTTCCAGGTCCACAAGTGGATCGGGCTGGTGCTGGCGATCTTGATCATTCCGCTGTCGCTGAGCGGTGCGGCGCTGGTGTGGCATGATGCGCTCGACCGGATCGTCGATCCCAGTCGCTATGCGGTGTCGGGAACGACGGTGCTCAGCCCGGACGCCTATGTCGCGGCAGCGACGGCGCGGCTCACGCACGGCGAACGGATCGCGCAGCTGACGATGCCCGAGGATGGCGGCCCGGTAGTGATTGCGGCAGCAGCGGCGGGGAGTGCGCCCAAGCGGCCGGGGCCACCGCAGCGGACGATGGTGTATCTCGATCCGCCGACCGCGCGCGTGCTGGAGGTGTCACCCTCGAATGGCGGCCTCGTGCGGTTCTTGCACGTCCTGCACGGGAGCCTGCAACTGCCCGGCGTCGGTCGGTCGATCGTCGGCTGGATCGGCGTGGCGATGATGGTGTCGTGCTTTACCGGGCTGTGGCTGTGGTGGCCGACGATCGGCAAATGGACGCGCGGGCTGCGGTATCGGCGGCATCGCAACGTCGATACCAACCTGCATCACCTGTTCGGCTTCTGGATCGCGCTGCCGCTGTTCGTGCTGTCGCTGACCGGGGCGTGGATCTCGTTCCCGCAGTTCTTCGGCAAGATCACCGGCGAGGCTTCGCGGCCGAGAGGCGGGCCCGATCGCGGGGCGATGATGCGCGCGAAACCGCTGGCAAAGCCTGAACAGCCGCTCGACGTGGCGATCGGCAAGGCGCGCGCGTTGGCGGGCGGCGCACCCTTGCGCAGCGTGGCGTGGCCGACCGATCTCAGCGCGGACTGGACCGTGACGTTCGCGCGCGGAGGGACGCCGGTGGGAGTGAAGATCGCCGACGATACCGGTGGCGCGACCGCGGCGCCCGCGCGGCCTCAGGGCGGTGTGGCGCGGTGGATGCGGCGGATCCACGACGGCACCGACATGGGTGGGTTGTGGCAGTTCGTGATTTTCCTCGGTGGGATATTGCCGGCGGTGCTGGCCGTGACCGGGGTGATTATGTGGTGGCGCGCGCGTGGCTGGAAGGCGGAGCTGGCGGCGCGGCGGGCGTAGGCTGTCCCTCGCCCCTCCGGGAGAGGGACGGGGCGACGGGAGGGTGAGGGGGGATTAACGTCCCGAGCCACACGCCCCTCACCCTCCCACGCGCAAGTGCGCGCGGGCCCCTCCCTCTCCCCGGCGGGGAGAGGGGTTTTTGAATTACCGCCCCAGCAGCACGCGCGCTTGGCCGGCTATCTGCGCCAGCATCGCCGCGTTCGGAACCGCCGCATGCCGCGCGCGGTCGATGACTGCCTTGAACTGCGCGACGCGCGTTGCGTTCGCGAGCAGCCAGGCCTCCACCGCACCCTGCGGATCCTGCGCCCCGCGGCGCGCCAGGAACTCCAGCCGCAACTGCTGGAAATCGCGCGCCAGACCGGCGATCAGCAACCGCTCCCAAGGATCGGTCGGGCTGATCCGCGCAGCGTTCGCCTGCGCCCAATCCAGTCCCAGCGCCTGCCCGAGATGCGTGAACGCGCGCGTAAGGACCGCCTCGTCGAGCGCCATCCGCTCGCCGAGATCGGCCAGCCCGACCGCGCCGTCCATCTCGAACAGCCGAACGACCTTGCGTACCAGATCGCCCGGCGCACCGACCGCTTCGAGCTGGCCCGCGATGCGGCTGCTCTGTGCGCTCGCCTCTTCGAGCAACAGCGCCGCCGTCTGGCTGTCGAGCTGCGTGATGCCCTTCGCCAGCCGCGCGAGCACGTCGCCCGGTGCCGTCCCCGGCGCCGACACGCGCAACAGGTCCGCGATCTGCGACCGGGTCGCGACCGCCACCTCGTCGAACAGCGCGATCCGCGCCGCCTCGGGCATCACCGCGGTCTCGATCTCCGCCCATAGTGCCGGCAGGTCGAACAGGCGCTCGGCGACGACGAACATCGCCGCAATATCGCCCATCGCCGCACCTTCCTCTTCCGCCAGCTCGAACGGGTAGAGGATGCCCAGTCGGTTGACGATCCGGTTGGCGAGCTTGGTCGCGACGATCTCGGGCCGCAACCGATGCTCGTCGATCGCCGTCTCGAACCGCGCGCGCATCGCCGCGGGAAAGGCGGCGTGCAGGTCGGGCTTCAGCGCGTCGTCCTTGGCGATATCGCTGTGCTCGATAGCATCCTGCAACCCGAGCTTGGCGGTTGCCAGCAGCACGGCGAGTTCGGGGCGCGTCAGCCCCAGCCCGTCCTGACCGCGACGGAGCAGGATGTCGTTCGACGCCAGCCCCTCGACCGCTCGATCGAGCCGCCCGGCGCCCTCGAAGATCTCTATCACGCGGACATAGCTCGGCATCGCTACCGCGCCGTCCGCCTCGGCGATCGACAGCGCGAGCGTCTGGAGGCGGTTGTCCTCCAGCACCAGATGCGCGACGTCGTCGGTCATGCTGGCGAGCAGCGTGTTGCGGTCCTCATAGTCGAGCCGCCCCTCGATCATCTCGCGGTTGAGCGCGATCTTGATGTTGACCTCGTTATCCGAACAGTCGACGCCTGCCGAATTGTCGATGAAGTCGGTGTTGATCCGCCCGCCACGCGCGGAGAACGCGATGCGCGCCGCCTGCGTGACGCCCAGGTTCGCGCCTTCGCCGATCGCGATCACGCGCAGATCCTCGGCATTGACGCGCAACCGATCGTTGGCGGGATCGCCGACCGCGACGTTCGCTTCCGCCGCCGCCTTCACATAGGTGCCGATGCCGCCGAACCAGAGCAGGTCGGCCGGTGCTTTGAGGATCGCCGAGATCAGCGCGCCGGGCTCCATCTCACTCGCCGTTATGCCGAGCGCGACCTGCACCTCCGGCGACAGCTTCACGATCTTGTCGGTGCGCGCGAACACACCGCCGCCCTTCGAGATCAGGCTCGCGTCGTAGTCGGCCCAGCTCGACCGCGGCAGCGCGAACATGCGGTTGCGCTCTTCCCAGCTGATTGCGGGATCGGGATCGGGATCGAGGAAGATGTGGCGATGATCGAATGCTGCGATCACCTTCAGCGTCTTCGACAGCAGCATGCCGTTGCCGAACACGTCGCCCGACATGTCGCCGCAGCCGACGACGGTGATGCTCTCGCTCTGCACGTCGAGCCCGCGTTCGGCGAAGTGCCGCTGGACGCTAAGCCACGCGCCCTTGGCGGTGATCCCCATCGCCTTGTGATCATAGCCGACCGACCCACCGCTCGCGAACGCGTCGCCCAGCCAATAGCCGCGTTCGAGCGCGAGGGCGTTCGCCACGTCGCTGAACGTCGCGGTGCCCTTGTCGGCGGCGACCACGAAATAGGGGTCCTCGCCGTCGAGGATCGTCACGCCGTCCGGATGCACGACCTTGCCCTCGACGATGTTGTCGGTGATCGACAACAAAGTGCGGATGAAGATCCGGTAGCTCTCGGTGCCCTCGGCCAGCCACGCGTCGCGGTTCGACGGGGCAGGGAGTTGCTTGGGATAAAAGCCGCCCTTCGCGCCGGTCGGCACGATGACCGCGTTCTTGACGCGCTGCGCCTTCATCAGCCCGAGGATCTCGGTGCGGAAATCGTCGCGACGATCGGACCAGCGCAGACCACCACGCGCGACCGGGCCGGCACGCAGATGGATGCCTTCGACGCGCGGCGAATAGACCCACACTTCGCGCCACGGCACGGGGGCGGGGAGGCCGGGGATCAGATGGCTGTCGAGCTTGAACGCGAGCGCTTCCGATGCGGCGGGCGTGAACGCGTTGGTACGCAGCGTCGCCGCGATCAAATTGCGATACGCGCGCAGGATGCGATCGTCGTCGATCGCGGTGACCGCATCGAGCCCGGCCTCGATCGCCTGGTCCGCCTCGATCGCATTGCCGGGATGATCGGGATGGTGGACCGCGGTGAAGCGCGCGATCAACGCCGCGGCGACCTTCGGTGCACGGCGCAGCGCGTCGACCACGGTGGTCAGCCCGTACGGAAGCCCCGCCTGGCGCAGATACCGGAACCACGCGCGGAACAGCACGATCGCCTCGGGACGCATGCCGAGTTCGACGATCAGGCGGTTGAACGCGTCATTCTCGGCCGCGCCCTCAAGCACCGCCGCGATCGCGCCTTCCAGGATGCCCGCGTCGCTCTGCTGCGCGGCGGCGTTCGCCTCCAGCACGAAATCATGCACGAACGGCACGCTGTCGTCGCGCAACCGCGTCGGCAATTCGCCGATCACGCGGAAGCCGAAATTCTCCAGCACCGGGACGGCGTCGGATAGCGGCAACGCGCCGCCAAGCTTGTAGATCTTAAGCTGCGGATCGGCACCGGCTTCGCTGGGCACGAGGCGCACACCGCGTGCATCGGGGTCTGTCAGCGCGGCGATCCGCTGGATATCCTCGGCGGCCTCGGCAGGCGTGCTGAGGTTGCGGTAATTCTGCGGGAACCCGGCCGCCCATTTCAGCGCAAGCCGTGCGGCGCGCGGTGGCGGCAACGTCTCGATCAAGGCGGCCTCGACGTCCGATACCCAGCCGCGCACCATCCGCTGCAACCGGAGCGCGAGCGGCGCGGCGTCGGGCATCCGTCCCTCGCCGCGCAGATCGAGCGTGTAGCGGATCATCGCGACCTCGCCGTCCTCCAGCGCGATCGACCAGTTCAGGATGCTTGCATTCGCCGCCTCCGCCAGCATGTCGCCGATCGCGACACGGCGGCTCGTGGTGACGTCGTCGCGCGGTAGCCAGACGAACCCGAATAGATGACGACCCAGCGCCGATTGGACCAGGACGAGCGCGGGCCGCGGCCGATCCGCGAGGCTCATCGCGGTCAGCGCGAGGTCCTCCAGCGCATCGGGCGCGAACGCGATCACCAGGTCGTGCGGCAGGGCGGTGAACGCATGCGTCAGCGCCTTGCCCGCATGACCGCGCGGATCGAAGCCAAATTTGGCCTTCATCGCGGCGAGACGCGTGCGCAACACCGGCACGTCGCGCGGCATCGCGGCCAGCGCGGCGCTGGTCCACAGGCCGCTGTAGATCGACAGCCCGGCAACCGTCGCGCCCTCCATCACCGGCACAACGACGAGATCGAGCGGCACGGCGCGGTGCACCGTCGAGATCAAATTCGACTTCAGCAGCAACGGCGCGTCGTTGCCCGCCTCGAACCACTCGATCGCCAGCGCACGCGAGGCTTCGGCGAGGATCGGCACGCGGTGTTCGTTGCGCGCAATACCGAGCGCCGCGCCACTGCTGCCGTCGCGATGCCAGACCTGATGGCCGAGCAGCGTAAGATGCCCGTCGAGGAACCACTGCAGCAACGCCGCGCCTTCGCCCTCGGGCAGCTTGGCGATATCGTCGTCGAGCGCGGCCTGCATCGCGCGCCAGTCGGTCACCGCCGCGCGGACGTCGGCCAATACGGCCGTGAGGTCCTCGATCAACCCGCGACGGTCGCGTGCGTCGGCGCGCTCCATCTCGAGATAGATCATCGATTCGGGCCGGCCCGCGCCCTGGCCGTCCGCGTCGATCGCGTGCAGCGTGCCATCGGGCGTCCGCGTCGTTCGGACGACGGGGTGGATGATCCGATCGACCGCGATGTCCTGCGCGCCGATCGCCGCGGCGATCGAATCGACCAGGAACGGCATGTCGTCGTTGACGATCGCGAGGCGCATCCGCCGCCGCGTGTCGTCCGCACTGATTGGCTCGATCGCGATCGCCGGCGCACCGTCGTCGCGGTGCGCGGCGGTCGCGGCCACGAATGCCGCGGCCTGCGCGACCTCCGCTGCCCCGAAGTCCTTGAGTTCGCCCGGAAGGGCCCGTTCGGTCAACCGGCCCGCGAGGGTTTCGGTGAGCGTTTTCAACGATTGGTTCGCCATAGGTCCGGGCCTATGCGCCCGCAATTCGCCTATCTCAAGGCTTGTGGCAGGTGCGAAGAGATATGCTGCGCCGCACCTAAGCCGCGGCGCGCTCCGCGGTGGCGATCGCGGTCAGGTCGCCGTCATAGCCATCGAGGAAGCTCGGCAGCCCGCCGATCGGCACCTGATGACGCTGGGCATGCCGCAGCACGTCGGTGAACGTCGCGAGTCGGCCCGCATCGAAATTGGCGCCGAAGACGAGTTTGACGATCTGCGCCATCGCCGCAGCCTCGCCCGGCAGGCACGCGGTGGACAGCAGGGCGGCGAGATCGTCGCCTTCATCCTCGGCCACTACGGCAAAATCATGCGCCCGACCCAATGCTCGGTGCAACGCGGCGCGGCTGCGGGCTTCGGCGGCACGGAAATGCGCGGCGCTCTCGCGCGCCATCGCCAGGTGCTCGCCCAGCGGCCCGGTCGGCACTACCCCCGAGGGCAGCGTTTCCGAGGGCAGGGGTTCGTCGAGCACGAGCTCCTGCATGACCGGAGCCGCACTGTCGAAGCCGCCGCTCGGACCATCGGCCCAGACCTGCGCGGCCTCGCCCGAGGCCTGCGGCGTCGCGCGGACGGCGGCGTCCAGTTCGGCCGCCAGCGTCGCCTGCATGTCGGCGTCCGCAAGTTCTTTCCAGTTGATCACGCCGAAGATGAAGTCGATCGTCTCGCCGGCCGATGCGAACGGCATCAGGATCCCGCGGTAGAGCGTCGTGCGCCCCCGGCTGCTGACGAATTCCGCCTCGAAGCCGATCGGCGCACGATTGGCGATGATCTGGAGATAATGATCGGTTAGGCGCGACAGCAGCGAGCGGCTCGGGACGTCGGCGATCGTCGCGATCGGCCCCTCCAGCCCGCATTCCTCGCGTAGTGCCCGACCGAGATACGCGATCTTCGGGTCGCCCATGCCGTGGCTGAAATCGAGCAGTACGCTGTGCGGGCCGAAATCGGTGATCGTCTCGGGCTCGAGGTTCGCGATCGACGGATAGGGGCGTCCGTCGAGCAGCGACACCCAGTGATTATAGGCGCGCACGTGCATCCGCCGCTCGTCGCCGCCGAGATCGAACATCACGTCGTTGACGCCTGCGTCCGCCACATCGTGCGCGGGGGCCGTAGCGCCGGGCCGCCCATCATCTCGCCCGCGTACTGTATTCATGCCGAACGCCCCCAAATTCACGGTCAGGCATATACGAAGCCATGGTAAAAGACCCGTAAATACGCAAACCGCTTGTCAGCGCGAAAACCCCCTGTTATGCGCCGCCCCCTCGACCGGAGACATCCGTCGTCGGGCCGCTTTAGCTCAGCTGGTAGAGCATCGCATTCGTAATGCGGGGGTCACAGGTTCGAGTCCTGTAAGCGGCACCACACTACAAAAATCATTGAAAAACCAATCGTTTAAGCCACGGTCCCGAGCGGATCGTCGCACAACGGTGTCGCACACACCTGTGCTCGATGCTGGCATAAGCCCTTC